>WLWE01001465.1_pt1 | contig 17308 bp, 36 predicted proteins | sample 6718301 | NCBI WGS metagenome assembly WLWE01 (sample SAMN12718691, study PRJNA515312) | sponge metagenome | isolation source: marine sponge | host: Mycale hentscheli | place: New Zealand: South Island, Marlborough, Capsize Point | collected 2003-05-01 | reverse complement strand
AAGCACAAAAACATTTCCAACGATGAGAAAAAAAAAGGGTGGAGACATGATGATGAAGAGACCTATGGGATACTCAAAAGGTACGATGATGGATGAGATAGTAAAAAATATGGGTAAAGATTTTGATTATCAAAACAAGTACCGTAAGTATTTGTTTCGCCTTGCTCTAATAAATCAATAGAATCTTCATAAGGTGCGTTTTTAGCTTCAATAGCAAGGTTTCCAATAGCAGTAATATACATACTAAGACCAGAAATACTATTTGCTTGTTGCGCTCTTTTAAAATCTCTTGTAAGGATTTCAATACCCTCAACTTCTTTTTCTCTGTTAGAAATTGATTGCTTTACTAGCTCGTTAATTTTCTTATAACTAGCAGTTCCTTTAAAGTCTCCGTGAGTTGAAAACAGTAAATTAACATAAAAGAAGCTTTCTGAAATTGCTCCGCTGTTATATTTATAAGCTATGTCTTTCAACATAGGGTTAAACTCAATCTGGTTTTTACTAAACTGAGTTTCTGCAGAAAGATTAAATCTTTCTACCGTTTGTTCAAATGAAACTATTTCGCCTGACATTTTTATTTTATATTTTAATTAATATTAGTCTAACCTAACTAGACATTGATTAGCAGTTGCAGAAATATCGATAATTGTACCTACCCTAACATCATTAGTAGTAGTAGCTGCCAAAGCAACTGAACCATCATCTACAACAAAAGCATCAACACCTACATCAGCTTGAGTAACGCCAGTTAGAACTAGCTCTGCAACTTCACCGCTTTTAAAAGGTATTACCTTAAGTTTATTATCACCATTTGATCCACCTGCCAATTGGTTTAACTCTTCTAGAGCTATACCAGCAAATTTTTCTGATGCTGCATCTGCGCCTAATTTTAGGAATCCGCCTGCTTGAATATTGCAAATTGCATTTTTGTAGAAATGAATTGCACCTGCAAGAACTGGATATTCCCACCTTGTTAGGCCCGGATATATTTTAGTTTCTTGATTACTTGTTAAAGCCATTTTATTTTAAATTTAATTATTATTGTTTTTTAAGACCGTGTTTTTTGAAATCATCAACTGATAAACCTGTTTGTCTAGATAATTCTGCTAATTCATTATCAACGGTTGGATCTTCTACATCTGAACCTGTAGCCTTTACACTTACGATAGCTGGAATATCTTTGTAAAAGTCTTCAATTTCTGACTTAGAAGCAAAAGTTTTTAAAACTTTATCTTTGTGTGCATTTGTAATGATCCCTTTCTCTACCAAGGCATTAACAGCACTCATCTTTTCACTTTCAATAGTTTCTTTTTCTATCTTAAGCAATTTAGCTTTAGCATTCTCAACTTCTGATTGAGATGTTGCATAATTAGCTGCTAGTTCTGTTTTTTCTTCTTCAAGCGTATCTATTGAAGCTTTCATTGAAATCATTTTACTATGAATATCTTTAATTTCTAAATTCATTTCAGATTTTACACCTTCAATACTTGAAATTTCTTCTTTTGTTAGTTCCATGTCTATTTTATTATTATTAATATTTTCTGATAATTTAATCGGAGCCAGTCCTTTTATTGCTGGACGATTTGTAAAAGTACCACCCATTAATACATTTGAATGCATCTTGCCTTCTTCATCTTCGTACAAAGGGCTTAAATCAACTGAGAAATATTTATATTCTTTACCTTTGATCATCTCTTCACCTTTGGGTGTAAGCTCAACCATGCCATAAAGATCTTTATTGTCATCAGATAGTTCTAGGCTTTTTAACCATGCAGCGGCAGGCTTCTCGCCATTCTCGTTATCGTGAGTATAATCAATAGCAATATCAATTCCTCTTACATTGTCATCGAAGTTCTGCTTTGCTCCCTTTAGCATTGATTCAGTTATTTCAATACCTTTGTCTTTTAAGTTACATACTTTTAATATGTGAACTTTCTTTAATCCCTCTTCGCCTTCTTCTAAGCTTAGATCTTCTGAAAGTTTAATTGTTTTGAATTTCTCTGAAAGTTTTATCTTGCCTAGTTGCTCATCTGTCATTATCTCGTCAACCAATCCGAACTCTATTGATTCTTTAGCTGTTAGATTTATATCTTTCTTTTTGGATAGAAGGGTTTTTATATCCTCTTTTGATTTACCTGTAACAGAACTGTACATTTCACTAACTCTTGCATTCAACTCTTCTAACTCGTCTAATACTTTAAATGACTCTGGATCTCTAGTATCAAATATCATCTTTGTTGCTGCCTCATGAATCATCATTGATGAATTGCTTGATATCATTCTCTTTTTGCCATTGGCTGCGATTAAAGAAGCTGCTGATGCTGCTATTCCTAAAACAAAAGTATTGACTGGTGCTTTAATGGCGTTCATTACATCTATTATAGCCATCATATCGATAACTGATCCACCACCACTATTAATAAACATAGCAATAGGCTCATCGCTTTCTTGATTCATTCTTAACAAATCTTTGATTATCAATTGAGTTGAACGACTATTTACTTTATCAAAAAGATAAATACTTCTATTGTTATTTCCTATTAGATCAAAAATTGACATAAACAACTATTATAAGTTAGCCAACGGGGATGAGAGGAATTGGAAGAATTTTGTTTATAGTGAGGGTTTTTGTATTTTCTCCCCAGAATCCTCAGAAGCCCACACTATAAACAAAACTTATTTGATAGCGAGGCGAGGGGGAGGCTACATTTCTAAAATAACTTATCAGAATAACTTGTCAAGTTAAATTGTTTTTTGTTTCAGAATTGAATCACTAGGTATAAAATTGTCTATTTCTGGCTTTTTTTCACTCTTATATATAGGCACCAAGAATGAATCACATCTAAAATGCAAAGGGGGTTGTATTATATCAAGTTCGCTAGAATCTTTTGCATAAGTTTTTCCTTTAAGTGATTTACATATTTCTGTTTCTGGCACATCGTTTGCAAATCTATAACCCCATAAGTCGTCTTCAATAGATTTGTAATATTGCATTTCTCCATAATTCAGAGCTTGAACGACTGCAAGTTCTGCACCTCCTTCAATTATATTTTGATTAGCTATATAATCGTCCATCTTTTCATCAACCATAGCCATATTGTTATTTACTGAAAGCCCTTTTGCTGCCTCGGTGTTGGCTGTCAAGATTGCAATTTCTCTAATATCATTTAGTTGCTTTTCAGCCATTGTGTCAGCTTGATTAAGTACAAAAGAAGTAAGTACTTGAGTTGGCAGATCGCTTGGCTTAACTTCTGATAATTTCAATCTGTTTTTTGAGTTCTTAAGTGCATTTTTCCAAGATTGGTTTGATATGCCTGCCAGCTTTTGTCCTAACCTCTTCTTGTAAGCCCCTATGTTATTGATCTTTAGATCTTTTAAGCCTTGAGCATCTGTATCTCCTTTTGATAACTGTCTTCTAACTGCTTTTGAAAACTCATCAGCTATTAATTGCAATGATGCTGTTGAAAATTTAGCAATCTTTTTTGTTTCTTGTTTTTTAAAAGACTGTCTTTGTTTAGTTGTTGTCCAGTTCTCAGATAGTTTTATAGGCTCTTTTTTTTTACCATCTTCAACATCTCCTTTATCTTCTAACCCTTTTACTTGTCCTGATTCTATGTCTCTTTCTTCTGCCTCCCTTTTTTCAATATCAACTTCTGGTAATCCGTACATCTTCCTGATTTGAATCTCATCTGCTGCCTCTGCTTTAATTATACCAGCATCTATAAGAGCTTTTAAGGTGTCCGCAAACTCCTTAGCATTCTTCTTGTCAAGATTATCACCAACAATATTAAACTTTCTAGGGTCAACATCAGCCCAATTCATAGAAACAGTTTGATAAACTAGTTGTTGTGATAGTGTTTTGCCAATGTAATCAACTATAAATTGCAGGCCGTCTAAGAACATATCGCTTGAATCTCTACCTAGAGAATAAGATCCACCACCACCAGATTGACCAAGTGTAATAAATTGAGTTAATACACTCATTGTCATTGATGAATCAAGATAAGCAATTTGTTCTTTTAATGCCTTGAGGTCAAAATCACTTTTCAATATTTCTATATCATAGCCTGTTTGTTTTATCGCTGAATCTGAAATGCCGTTATAATCCCTTTCTCCCAACTCTATGATAAGTTCATTAAAATCTGCAAATGTTTGAGACTCTGAATTAACTGTTTCAGGAACTGTGCCTAATATTAAACCAATCATTGATCTAATCATACCCTTTGTGCTTGCTTTATTTACCTCTCTTTTTCTTATAAAGTCCTTGTAAGCTTGCCTTAATAAACTTGTACCCCTTCTGTCATTAGCAGTTTGCTTAAGTGTAAAGAATATTAAATCTTTGAATGGTATATAGATTAAATTATGGTTAGTAGTTCTTTGCTCAACCTGTAGCTTCTTATAATCTATCTTGCGAATAGAAGTTTGTACCCTTTCAGCTAAAATTGGCATCATAAATCTGCCATTATTAAAATCAACTGGCGTATAGTATTTTTCAAATAGAGAAAAACCTATAGGAAGCATGCCTAGGATCTGACTTACAAGAGTTCCAAAATCTGTGCGCTTAAAAAACCACTCATTCAAAGTATCTACGATTTCTAATTCTTTTGGTGTTGCATCTGGTATTTCTTGTATTGACCATTTAGCAGATTGGATAGGGTTTTCATAACTTCTTAAAATACCTCCAATTATTGAATCGTCTCTTGACATGTTTTTAAAGGCAATTGAACCCAATTGACCCTGCAAACAAACATCAAGCTCTGTGGTTACATCATCTGTCAAATATCTTCTTAGTCCTGAGTCTGGATCGCCTATTTTTTTCTTTTTATCCAAATTCTCTAAGACCTTCTTTGATATATTGAGTTCTTTTTTCTTTTCTTTGGTCATTTTCTTTTTCTTTTTAATTCTAGTTTTCTTTTCATAAAGTTAGAAACAACATCTGAACTAATAACTAGTTCAGTAAATCCATGCTCACAAGCAGAAATCAAACAATCCACTTGGTCATCAAAAGTCTTTTTCCTGTCCATCTTTAAGATGGTTTGCTTACTATCTTCTTGACCTGTGAAGCTTTCCATCTCATCCTTCAAATCACTTACAAAATGTGCGTCTTCTGGAATATTTATATAACCGCATTGCAATTTGGGTAATGCAACATCAACTGCCCTTTCATACTTTCCTCTGCTTCTAGGCACGGCATTAACGGGAATATTTCCTTCAACTTGGGCTTCTTGTAAAATGCTTGTACCACTACTTTTATCTTCTATATTTGCAGTTGTCAAGTACCCATATTTCCTGGGATCATAATTATCAATAGAGTTGTGTTTATTCCAAAAATCTTTAAATCTTTGTTTCAGATCTGTATATTCTAACTTACCCCTAAATTGATCTATTAAGTAAATGCCGCCTTCGTAACCCTTACCCCAGCATTGGAATACAGTATAGTCATGTCTTTCTTCTGTTTTTTGTGCTGTATCAACCTCGATCCATCTATTTTTTAAAAATGGTAACTCTTTATAGGATTTTAGATAATGGGTTTTTAATATATTGCCGCCTAAACTAATAGGATTTAACATATATTTAGCTTGCCATACCTCATTACTTACAGTCGCTTTTAGTTCCATTAAATCATTGTAATCATAAAGCTCTGGATATAATACATTCCTTTTATCATCCATAATAGGAAGCTCAAGAATAGTAAAATCTTTTCTATACTTCTTAATATGTTGTCCTAGATCCTCTTTGTGGAGAGGTTGCATAAATACTATTGTTGGCGTATGTTTACCGTTATTTCTTCTAAAAGGCAGAGTATCAGTGAAGAAGTCAATTGCTTTCTGTCTTTCAAGTGGTCTAAATCTATCTTGCTCTTTGATTGGATCATCAATTAGAATAGCACCAGCAAATTTATATTGACTGTTTTTTAATGCTTCTGGGTGCTTTCCTGCTCCATAGCCAACAATAGGGCTTCCAAAACTACCAGCCCAAAAAGCCCCCCCTTGATCTGTTTTCCACAAACCCTTTGCGCTTGTGTCTATTCTTATGTCAATATCCCAAAAATCTTTAAATGCTTTTGATTTAATGGTGTTCCTTATATCACTTGAGCAATCAAGAGCTAAAGCAAGATCACTACAGCCATATATAAATTCAGAAGCTGGGTTGCGTGCAAAACCCATCGTACAAAAAGCCTTTGCCATCTCTGTTTTTCCATGTCTAGGAGGTAGTAATATTAAAAGATTGGTAATTTTACCTTCAATCACATCTGAAAAAGCTTGCATAACTTTTTTATGGAAAGCTGAAAGCTGAAAGCCATAACCTTTATTCTTTTTAAAGAAATATCGGGTGTGTAGCTCTAAATCAGTCTCTAAAACCTTTTTCTGTAAAAGTAATTGCTTGCTCAATCTTTATCATTATTGGTGGGGAGATTGTTAATATTTAAAGGTCTTTTTAGTTTTAAAATGGGTCTTTTGGGTAGTTCAGATTTGCAATTATGATGTTTTTTGTGTGCATCTTTATCTATTGGTGGGTTAACAAAATTATAAACAGTATAATCACCATCTTTACAAGCTTTATCAATTGCAGTATACCTTCTTGGTAGTATTTTGTCAGTCATTTTCTCTTAACTCCTCATAAATCATACAAGAAACAAGTAATAATCCAAGCAATAACACCAATAAGATATATATAATAAATATCTTTATACTAATAAAAAATATCATTAAAGGTATTAGTATACTGCCTATTATTAAATTTAATGTTGATGATTTAGTTAAATTAACTAATAACAACAGACCTGTTATCTTAAATAGATTACTTATTATTTTATCACTCATTCTACATTAAATTATTTTAGTCTCCACCGCGTGGCGAACCAAGACCAAAGTCTTTGTTTATAGGGGTTTAGATTTTTGGGCTTTTTCCGTTTTATTGTACTTATTCATCATCTTATTAAAGGTGATCTTGGCTTGTTTATTAAACTTTACTATACTTCGCTCCTTTTGTTCATATCTTAATTTTATTGTATCATTTAATTTACTTCTTAATTCTTCTAATTCAGTAATAGATATTTCATCAAGCATCTGTAAATTTATTTCCTCTATTTTAATACTACTCATTTAATTCTTCCTTCATTCTACTAGCCTCATCAGCAACTTCTTTATCTGTAACAACTGTTGTATTTCTTACATTACTATTTTGTTCAATATGTTGTGTATCTCTCATATCCGTTATGTTTTTAGCTACAAACATTGTATAAGTTGCATTATAAAATCCTCTCATTGCTAAATCATTAAGCATAGTCCTTTGAATGTTCTTACATCTCTTACATGCTTCGGAAAAACTATCGTACTTATTCCTCCACTCATGCAGCGTATCAACATGCACTCCACAGTCTACAGCGAATCGTTCAAATGTTGGTAAGCTGTTTGCTACCTCCTCAAACCATTTAGTATGGGTACCGTCCTTATTGATTCTTGTTTTCTCAACTTCCCTAGTGTGGGGAACATCGAAAAATTCAACTATAGTTTTACAATACTCCTCTTTATACTTTGTTGGCCTGCCTTGCGACATCTTTTTTGGCTTTTTACTCATTCTATCTAACAATTTTATTTAGCAAATCTTTCTCCAAGACTCCCTTGGAAATACAAGTTAAATTAATACCTTGTGCAGTACCTCCTATGCCACTTGGTCTATACTCTGCCTTAATATCTGATTTTACTTCTATTGTTTTATTTTGCAATATTACTGTGAAAGCTAATTCTGTTTTAGTTCTATTATCTTTTAGATAATCAAGCCCCAGTGTTTTTCCACAATCAGCATGCTTTGGCTTTACATCAATAACTTTATAGTCAGTTGAAATTAAACCTTCAAGCTTATCTGAATAAGTTAGTTTATAGCCAGAAAGTATAAGTGATCTTTTGGCTTTACTAAATACATCAGTAGAAATACTTGATTTAGCAGTTTCCGACTGCCCTGTAGGGGCTTTGTATGTAAAAGCACAACTAGCAATTGATAATGCTAGTGGTAATATTAATAGTTTCTTCATTGTTGCTCTTGTTTCGTTATTTATTATGTCAGTCATTTTGTTTTAAAGTAGTTTTGGTATTAATATTAGTTTTTTTATCATTTTAATGTTTCATTTCTTAAAAATAGATTTAATTCTTTTTCTTAGTGATTGAAATTTAGAAAAATCTTTTAAAATAGAATCTGGTTTAAATTTATGAGCAAATCTTCTTTTAATCTTTCTTTCTCCTATTACTTTTGCTGGTACTCCGCCAACTATTGAGTAAGGCTCTACATCCTTAGTTACTACTGCACAAGTTGCTATTACTGCTCCATCTCCTATTTTAACTCCTCCTTTTATTCTGGCTGAATCTCCTATCCAAACATCATTTCCTATTTCAACTGGATGAGATACATCGTTAAATAGTGCAACATATTGCTCATTATTAGTCTCCATAAAAGACTTAGTATAAAAGAAGGGGCTTGTTGATATCCTGTCCATTGGGTGATTATGTAGCCCTATACTAACATTGTTAGCTATTGAGCAGAACCTACCTATCTTTAGTTTAGAGTAATACGCAAAGTTTCTTCCTACGTAGCTATATAACCCCACTTCAATATCATTATGTAAATAATCGGCTGTAAATTTACATGGTAACTCAAATCTAACATTGGGCATTCTATGAACACCCATAATATCTGTGTCAAAACCTATTGCCTTTAGTTTCTTTCTAGTCTTTTTATTAAAATTGATTTTCATATTCTTTCATAATATTGTTTAAATGAAATAATGCTTTTTCTTTGTAATTAGACATTTGCAATTTTTTGTTTAATTTTTGCTATATTTTCTGGCTTTAATAAGCCTTCAACAATATTTCTTTCTTCGTTAATATTTTTCGAATTTGTCGCTAATATTTTTTTAAATACCTTGTCAATATTTTTTGAATTTGGCTCAATTCCATTTTCTAGCATTTCAAGAGCTATTCTTAAAGTCATTGATTTACCGCTTTTAGTTAATTTTGTATTTTTGTTTTCAAAAAATTTTTTAGTAACTGACATAATATTTTTTATTTAATTGTTAATAACTTTGTTACCTTTATACTAATACTATGTATCAGTTATGTCAAGTCTTTTTCTTAAAATTAATTCATTTAATTTATCAATTGTGTTTGGGTGTGGTTTTCTTTTACCTTGTTCATAGGCTCGTATTGAGGCTAGGGAGCATTTAATTAAAGGGGCTAGCTCTTCTTGGGTGTAGTTTAGTTCGTTTCTTTTTTGTTTAAATTCTTTTTTGTTCACAATATTTGTTAATTATTTAGTTAAAGTTATACTACTACATAGTATTAGTAATGTCAACAACTAAAATTAATAAAATGCATTATTTTTTCTTTTCAAGATTTTTGTATTTTTCTATAATTATTTTATTCTCTGTTGCATTATAGCAATTAAGTAGCTCTTTATAAAATTCCAATAATCTGTTTAGTTTATCTGGGTTGCCTCTAGGAGAATTAGCAATATGATTAATTTGTTTATGAACTCTGTCTATTGTTGCCTTCATTGAATATTTTCAAGTAATTTGTTAGTTAATTCAATTAAATCATCTTGGCTAAAATTATCTTCTTCCCATTTCTTCAATGGTATGTTGTGTATTCCTTTTGTTCCTGTGTGGCAACTTTCGCAGATTGCCATTGTAAACAAATCACTTGCTTTTAATCCAAGCCCCATGCCTATTTTATGATGTGCAATTGTTTTGCTTTTTTGCTGTCTTTTTTTTGCAAAGCAATTTACGCAGGGTATTTCGTGAATATCTGACAGTCTTTTTTTGTCTTTGTAGCCATTTCTAAATTTAGGTTCTGGCTTAATTAAGTTAATCATTTTCCAAAAATTTCTTCCACTGAATGAAAGGGTCTTGTTTTTTTTCCGTCATTATCAGTAAACTTTATGATATTGGCGTGTCCAAAATGGGTGTCTGATATTAAATAGCTAGTCATTTTTATTTTATATTCCATATTTCAATTGGTAAATATTTCCTGCATATATCAGCTGTTAGTTTCTGGTTTTTCTTTCTAGCAGCAGCATAAGCAGCAGCAGTATCAGCAGCATTAGCAGCAGCAGTAGCAGCAGCAGCAGCAGCAGTAGCATAAGCAGCAGTATCAGCAGCAGCATCAGCAGCATAAGCAGCATAAGCAGCAGCAGCAGCATCATAAGCAGCATAAGCAGCATAAGCAGCAGCAGCAGCATCATAAGCATCATCTAATTGTTTTCTTGTGGCTTTCCCCTCGCCATATTTGATTGCCATGTCAACCGCTTCTTTGCTTCGTTCATTTTCCATCAAGTGTCTTACTGTGTTTGCACAATGACCTGCGATTAAAGTTCTTAATTTCTTATTTCTAGGATTAGATCTAGCAAATAACCACAAAATCCAATCACCTCTTTCACAATTATTTAAAAATTCTTCCAGGGTGAAGTCTTTAGCCAATAAATAACCATCTTCACAAGCATTGTGTTTTTTTAGAAATTCTTTTAGTGTTTTCATGCTTATTTGTTTTTGTTAATAAACTTATTAATTATTTAAAGCCTCTTCAATTTTATTAATAGTATTTAAATTAGGAATATTACAACCTTTTAAGGCATTATGAATAGTTGCCCTGGAGACTCTAGCCACTTTAGCAAGTTCTGAAATATTTATATTTTTATTTCTCATCTTAGCTTTCCAACTTTTTACAGTATTTACCTTTAAAGTTATTAATTGTTCTTTTCGCATTTTTTATTTAATTAAGATTAGCAAAAGACATGTTAATATATTAAATTATATTTGTCAAACATTTATTATACATTAATATGTAAATCATACCTTATCATTTTTGTACACTTTTATACAATATTAATAGAATTGTAAAACATTTATTTGACATATCAAATCATACATGTAATACTGGTTTTGGGAGTGGTAAACTCTAAAAGGCGTGGTAAACCTAATATTAGTAATAAATTTAATTTTTTATGAAAGAAATAATTTTTAGTAAATTAATTTTAGCTGAACTTGCTGCTTATTTTATTTTATCAATTTTAATTTTTTAATTATGAGAGTAGAAAATTCAATATCTATAAAAATACTACTGAAAAGGATTGAACTAAGTGATTCAAATATCCTTAAAGTTCTTAGCGTTGCTCGTGATGCTGGAATAAAAAGGCTTTACAAAGTTATTAACAGATTAAATAAAGAGGCAAAATGATAATAAATAAACAAGAAGAACTAGAAGCATTAATTGACTCTAACAACGATATAATCATTGAAGATGATTTAATAATAAGATGTGATATTAACATTGATGCAAATATTAACGCAAGGAATATTAACGCAAGGAATATTAACGCAGTGGATATTAAAGCATGGGATATTAAAGCAGGGGATATTAACGCAAGGAATATTAAAGCATGGGATATTAACGCAGTGGATATTAAAGCATGGGATATTAAAGCAAGGAATATTAAAGCATGGGATATTAACGCATGGGATATTAAAGCAGGGGATATTAACGCAGGGGATATTAAAGCATGGGATATTAAAGCATGGGATATTAACGCAGGGGATATTGAATATTACGCTGCCTGTTATGCTTGCAATTCCATAATTTGCAAATCAATTAAGGGGCAAAGAACAAATAGCAAACACTTCGTATTAGATGGAGAGTTAAAAATTAAGGAGGAAGATGCTAAATAAATTAAAATACTATCTGAACCAATTTGGATTTAAAATATATTATAACCGCTATGAAATTTTTAGAAAAATATAAAGAATATATTTTACCGCTGCTTTGCTTATATGCGAGTAGTATTTTTATAATTTATACCATAATAACATCATGATTACGCAAAGAGAAATAAAACTAGAACTCAAAGATTCTTTAAAAGATTTATCACAAGTTACTACTAAAGCCATTTCAGATTATGTATATAAAAATCTAAATAGTAGTGATGATATTGATCTTGTGAAAGAAATGTTAAATAACTCATATAGGTTGAAGAATGATCCAATTGAAGCTACTCATTGGATGCCTTTACCTAAACCATTAGTTAAATAGTTATGATTGAAGAAGAAATTATTGAATCAATAACAATAATGCAATTACAGAACAAACAAAGAAGAGAATTAACTTCTTTTGACGATATTAATTCTAGTTGTGAAAATTTAATTATTTCATTAAAAGATTGTGTTAATAATTGGGATGATGAAATAGCTCTTGAGGAGCTAGAAAAAGAATTTTACAAGCCAGACATTGCAAAAAAAAGATTACATAAAATGGAAATTGAATTAATTGAATTATCAAGGAGATATGAATAGAGAATTACATATTAAAGCTCTTAAAGATCAATTAAATAGACTAAAATTATTAAGAGATAAGTTAGATTATTTTCAAAGAGGAGAATTAGATTTTGCGGAAATCTTGATAAAAACTAACTCCTATGACTTAGCAGATTATGAACAATGTTTATCAAACTTAAAAGACATTGTATTAAAATGAGAGGTCAGATATTTTACGAAAAACCACAACTTAAAAATGGCTGCATTACTTGCCTAAAGAATGAAGCAAAAGAAGACGATTACGAGTGCTGGGATTGTATAGATAAACACACCCAAAAAATGAAAAAAATCAGAGAGAACAAGCTATTATTCAAGACTCAATACAAAATTGGGAAAAATTACATCAGAAAACCTAACAAAAATAAAGGCTCTAAAAGGCTATCCTCAAAATAATACAATCAACTGTACCATTTTAAAGAAATAAATAAAAACAAATATTAATTATTGACATAGTATTTTATACTCTTTTCTAGATTACAACAACGAATCTAGGGGGAAGTTGTAAGAGCCTTCCTCCGACCTTGCTCTTACAATATTAATATATTAAGGTTATGTCAAAAAATTCATTTTTATTACACAAAGACAGCTTAGTCATTTTAGAGAAAATGACAGATGAACAAGCTGGTAAATTCATAAAAAGTATATATAGCTTTCAAAAGAGTAACGAGCTTCCTGCAATGGATTTTGCAATGGAAATGGCAATTACTCCCTTCTTAAATCAATTTAAAAGAGATCAAGAAAAATATAAAAAAGCAGAAATTGGCGGTAGAATAGGTAACTTAAAGAAGTATCACGAAGATATTTATAAAAAATATAACGATAACGAAATAACCCTTGAAGAGGCGGAATCATTGGCTTATCCCCACAAAAAAGAGCTTGATTCTCGCCCCCCGATCGCCCCCGATCGCCCCCGATCGCTAAGTGTAAGTGATAGTGTTAATGTAAGTGTAAATGTTAATGATAGTGTTAATAAAATAAATAAAGAATCTTTTGAAAAAATTTACAAAGCTTTTTCACCAGAGAAGAATTTTAAAGTTATTCCTTATGATAAAAATAAAACTCGTTTTCATAATTGCATTAAGCAATTAGGAGGTATTGAGGAGTTAGAAAATCAAATTAATGACTATCAAGCATATCTAGCAATTGCTACTTGGCGGAAGAAGAAAGCTTTTAATGCTTGGATAAATGATCCTGCTGACTATGCCAACGACTGGCTTTCTGAAATAAAACAAGAAAAGAAAAAATCTAACACGCAATCAAATTATGGAGTAAATTTTTAATGATAGAGAAGCAATATTTAAAGCAATTAATACATGCAACTGGTCAGAACTTTCAATTTAAGCTAATGCCAGAATTTGAATTTATTTTTAACATGCTTTTTGATAAAGTTAAAAATTGTGATAAAGTTGTTATTACAAAGAAATTTGAGGAGCTTTGGAAAATTACAAGCGATGAATGGAATCAACAATATGGATTTAGAGGCTACCCTTCCCTTGCACAGTGGTTAGAAATTTTAGTTGAAAAACCTTTAACAGAGAAAGATATTGAAAAGAAAAAAAGAGAATATGAGGAAAATTTGCGTTTTAAAGCATCTTTAGTAGGTGTATGGTGCAATGACCCAAATTTATTAATTTCATTCCCACAGCGTTATAAAAACCCCGAAAATGAGCATATTAAATTAGTAATAGACACTTACTGTAAAGTTAAAGAAAATCTATCAGATGACAGAATAAAAAAAATGGCAATCTATTTAAAAAAAGAACTAGATCAAGATAAAGCCTTATTCTATAATGCTCTAAAGGGTATTGCAAGGGAAAAACAACCACTTTTATTAACTTAAATTAAAAAACTATGAAAATTAAACAATTAAGAAACAAAACAGTAAAAATAAAAGTAGTTACAGGAAGTAGGAATGAAACGGAACTTCAGGATGTTAAAGCTTACGCACAAGTTGATTTAAATGATGATGTTACTCTAGTAATCATAAAATCTAAAGTATGTCATGAAAGATTAGATAAAGATGTTTTGAGATATATTTTAAGCTGTCCAGTAACTGGACAATCTGTAAATAAGTATGTTATGAACGGAAAGACTCAAAAGGAATTGTTAAGCAAAATATCACAATATCCAGATTTAGCAGAAAAAGTTGCTAAGGGAAGAAGGAAATTATTAACTTAAATTAAAACAAAAATGACAAAAGAATTTAAAACAGGCGAAGAAGCTATTTATATTAAAATGGGAAAAGATGATTTTATGGCACAAGTTATACCGTGCTTTATTTATCATAATTTAGTAAGAGGTGCCAATAATCCAGTTTATGAAGTTATTTTAAGAAATGGACAGCAAATTGAAGCTTTTCAAAGTGATCTTTATACTGAAATTGAAGCAAGAAAAAAATTAAAAAAGTATATGAGTACTAAATTTAATTATATGAAATAATAATTAAAACACTTTTATTAACTTAAATTAAAACGAAATGAAATACAAAGTAAAACAAAGAGTATATACCGTTTATGAGCATCAACCCTACGGAAAAGGAGGCTTAACAATAAACGCTTACAGAATTACTAGGGTTATCAGTGATAAGAGCGAGGATCTATCAAAAGGGGATTATGTAGTCATGAGCCTAGATAATGGAGATGCAACAAGACAATTTTATTCAGAGATTGACTTGTTAGATCAAAATGAAGTTCTGGAAAAGGTGGAAGAAATAACTAGAAAGAAATTTTAACCACCGCTTTGAGAGCGCAACAATAAATAAGGAGGATTGAATGAGTGATTTAATTGAAATATTACTAGAATTAAAGCTGTTTATGATCGCTGTTATTTTTGCAGTATTATATTTTTGCCTTTGTTATTTTGATATATTAACTAGAGACAGCGATATACAGAAATACAAGTTATTATATGAATGGGAGTCTACTAAAACAGAAGGTTATTGTTGGTTTGGATGTGGTAATACAGATATTTTTCAGACTAAGTTTACAGCCATCAAAGATGGTAAGGAGTTTGAAGGCTGTGTTTGCAGTGGGTTTCTTAAAAACACAACATTAAGACTGAATTAATTTGACCACCGCTTTGAGAGCGCAACAATAAATAAGGAGGAGTGAATGAGTAATCTAGAACAAGAAATTATAAATGAGATTAATAAAGGTATAGACGAGGCTAATAATGATCTATATTATACTGTTTTTGGACATGTTTATGAAATTGAAATAAATAAGGAGGATTGAATGAGTGAGATAAAAGACTTTTTAAAAGAATTACTCTGTAGGCACGAGAAAGTAACTAAAACTTTTGGTGCTAATTTTAAAAACCCAGATCAAAGATGTGTTGTTTATACTTATATTGGATGCAAGAAGTGTGATAAGCATTTTAAGATTATTAAATAATTTGACCACCGCTTTGAGAGAAAGCGTAAGTAAAACACAAAAGAAGAATAATGAGCTATGAAAGTATTAAGCCTTTTTGATGGAATAGCAAGAGTAAAACAACCACTTTTATTAACTTAAATTAAATTAAAAAAATTATGACAAAATTAACACAAGAAGAAATATTAGAAGCTCGCAAGCTTAGAATTGAAAGAGCGGAACAAAACCACAAGCAAAGATTAGAGCTAGGAATCAAAGCAGAGCAAAGCGAACAATCTTTAAAAATTGAACTAGAACATATTGAAGATATTTACGATATATTAATAAATAAATAAAATTATGACACAAGCAATAATAATACTATCAATCCTGGGAGTAATGGCAATAGGAGCATTTTTATTGTGGTTTTCACAACAAAAGGAAATAGTAATTAATTTTAGTAAATGGATATGAAAGAAAAAGAGCCTTTAGAAATGATAAAAGAATTTCTAAAAAAACAGACTAAAGAAATTAGAGAAGCTCGCAAATACTTAAGGAAGAAATATCCAAAATTAATAAAATAATATGAATAAGATAAAAAAAGAAGCTTTAGCACTACTTAGACTTTTGCATGCTAAACAAAAAAAATACAGAAAACTAAATGATAAAATAAGAGAATTACAAGGTGATTTTCCAACTCATATTCAATCAATAGATGATGAGTATTATTCAGGAGTTACAAAATTACTTGATGAAATATTAGGCGATGAATTAGCTAGTTATCTTTTGTTTGAAGTTGACGGAAGCGATAGATTTTATTACCAGTTAAATGGTGATGATAAGAAATTTCCTATTAGAAATGTTGATGATATTGTAAAATATATGGATTATCGAGATGAATCATAACATAATCTTACTCTTATTAACAATATTTGTTCTAATTGCTTTTGTGGTTAGGCAATCAATTATTTATGGCTTATGATAAGTGAAGTATATAATTGCGACAACATGGAATTAATGGCTAAATATCCCGATGGGTATTTTGAGCTTGCTATTGTTGATCCTCCATATGGAATTGGCATGAGTGGTGGCAATGTTGGTTATAGAGGAAATAATAATTTAGAAAGAAAAAACTGGGATTCCTCAATCCCCAAAGAAGAATATTTCAAAGAGTTAAAAAGAGTTTCAAGAGATCAAATTATTTGGGGTGGTAATTATTTTATTGAACATTTAAAAAACACTAGGTGTTTTTTAATTTGGGATAAAGGAGAAGGTTTTTACAATAGAACTTACGCAGAGGCAGAAATTGCTTGGACATCTTTAAATAAAAATACAGCTAAATATAAATATGACCCTTTGGCAAAAGGAGATTATAAAGGAAAAATTCACCCAACACAAAAACCAGTATCATTATACAAGTGGCTTTTAACCAACTACGCAAAAGAAGGAGAAAAAATATTAGATACGCACTTAGGGTCAGGAAGTTCAAGGATAGCTTGCTATGACATGAAGTTTGATTTTGTTGGTTGTGAATTAGACAAAGATTATTTTGATGCGGCAGAATTAAGATACCAAGAGCATATTAAACAAATGACATTAT
>WLWE01001464.1_pt1 | contig 17310 bp, 3 predicted proteins | sample 6718301 | NCBI WGS metagenome assembly WLWE01 (sample SAMN12718691, study PRJNA515312) | sponge metagenome | isolation source: marine sponge | host: Mycale hentscheli | place: New Zealand: South Island, Marlborough, Capsize Point | collected 2003-05-01 | reverse complement strand
TATTATAGGAAATTACTTTTGGGGAAACTTCATCCATTTGAGTTTTTTAAATTAGATGAATCACATAAATTTATTAATGGGATTATTAAACTGTTAAAAGGTAGTGATTTAAATAAGTTAAGTAAGGAAGATGTTAAAAGTTTTAGTGATTTTATAAAAGATTATGAAACAAATTTCAATATGCGAGAGATTGGGAAATATGGTTTGGATGACATTCACGGAAATTTTATTAAAGAGGGCATCTCTCCTGAAATTTCTGAGATTGAGAGTAATATTAAGAAATATGAAAAGGTTATTTATGATGAGAGAATTCGTTTGGTTAAACTTTTAGATATTCAATCAACCGATAACGTACTTGATCTATTTTGTGGTTTGGGTAATTTTTCTTTAGCAATGGCGCGAAAGGCAAAAACATTGGTAGGTGTTGAAGGTTGTAACAAAATGACCGAACGTGCCTTGAAAAATGCGCAATGCAATGACATTGATAATGTGTCATTCTATCAAGCAGATTTATTTCAACCAATTGATAATACTGGTTGGGCAGAGCAATCTTTTGATAAGGTTTTATTGGATCCGCCAAGAGCAGGTGCAAAAGAAATTTGTGAACAAATCGAGCGTTTTAATGCGAAAAAGATTGTTTATGTATCTTGTGCTAGTGCCACCTTGGCTCGAGATAGTAAGATATTAATCAGCAAAGGATATAAACTGGAATGTGCTGGTGTCATGGATATGTTCCCTCATACCGCGCATGTGGAATCAATAGCATTATTTGTTAAAGATTAGGGCTTGTTGATAATTTGTTTTGGATTGAAGTAGCTTGGGTATAGAACAAAAGCCAATTAGCTCAAGCGTTTTAAAATGAATTGTCAGTCTATCCTAGTCAATGTCAACTCAACTGTCATTACTATAAAAGCTAAATAAAGGGAAGGTTTGGATTAGCATGGTTAAAGTAAAAGAAGATCCTATATTATTTGCAAGACTAATGGCAGGAGATGTTTCAGCAATACCAGGAATGATGGCTAAAGTTGGTTTTGAATTACCTAGAGCTCAATTTGCTGGTCAACCCGGTCCTGTGGAATTTGATCCATATAATCCAAATTTTAACATGGGTGACTATTTACAACAGTTTACTCAAACTGATTATCAAAGAGATATAAATAGTATTATACCACCAGTTCAACAAAGATCTGCTTCTAGTAATGAACAAGTAGTTGATACTCCAGACCCAACAGCAGATGAGTTATTTGATAAAATAAACATGGGTGATGTAGATGTAAAAACAGGTGGTGTACAAGGTTTCTTAGATAGACTAATGAATAGCAATACAGTCAAAGCTTTTAGTGATGCATCTAATTTTGCCGTACAAGCAGCTGATAATATAAATGATTATTATGAAGACAAAGCAATTGATGAGGCTAAAATAGACCTTAGAAATTCTGTTGTTGCTGATAATATATATGGAACCAAAACAGATCCATTTAATAAAAGAGGAACATTTGATATTAATACTGGATTAATGGGTAGTGAAGGAGATAGAACAACTGGTCTTTATTTAAAACAAGGTGGAGAAAAATTACCAGCAGGTGTTGATAATCCAGGATTCAGAGCACTACCATCATCAGCTCAACAAAACATATTACAAAATATGGCTTATGGAGGACCAAAAGGAGAAGAGGCTTATCTTGCTAGAAGAGATGCAGCTATAAAAGCATCTATGAGAGAAGGGATGAAAATGGGTGGAGAAAAAAATATTGTTAACGTAGACTCAGACACATTAGCTAAACTTATAGCTGCAGGTGCTGATATTGAAATGTTATAATTATGGCAAAAATTAAAATAAATAAATTACCAAAAGGTTTCAAACTTGTTGATGGCAAGGTTGTACAGGAAATGAACTATGGTGGTATGGTTCATACAGGTGATCAAGCTAATTATGGTTTGGTTACAACTCCTCAAGAATTCTATGGTGAGACAAACTTTAATAATACACGTGATGAAGATGTAAGATATAGTTTGTCTGCAGTCCCTAGAGATAATGCAAATATAGAAGCAGAAGGTGGAGAAACTGTACTAACAGATCTTAACAATGATGGTATGTTTGGTTTATATAATATAAACGGACCAAGACATTCTCAAGGCGGTGTACCTATGTTTTTGCCAGAACAATCATTTATTTATAGTGATACACCAAAACTTAGATTTACAAAAGAAGAAATGAAAGAGTTTGATATGGGAGGGCAAAGAAAAACTCCTGCACAAATTTCTAAAAAGTTTCAGTTAAATGATTACTATGCAGAATTAGATAGTCAGTACGCAGATAATATATCTTCAAGAAGTGCTGAACTTATGCTTAGAAAAAATATGCAAGATTTATCTAAGTTAGGTTTCATGCAAGAAGCAAAGAAGAACTTTGAGGATGGTGTGCCTTTAGTGTCACATCCTTACTTAGTTCAAAATGGTATTGACCCACTCCAGTTTACAGCACAGGTTGAGGGAATAACTGAAAGACAAGCTGCAGAGAATGCTATTTCTCAATTACCACAAGATCAACAAGATCAATTAAGAATGCTGCAACAAATGTTAGTAGCAGCAGAACAGCAAGCAAATCAAGGTGCTGAAAATACAATGAATACTCCAGCAACTTCTGCAATGCAGTCTAATCTTGCACAGGGTGATGATGCACTTGCTCAAAGTTTAATGGCTAGAGATGGTATGGAGATGAGAGACTTTCTTATGAAAGCTCAAGATGGTAATGCAGAACAAAGTAGTGGAACTAGCACATATCAAATAAATGGACAAATTGTAGATAGAGCTACTTATGTTGATTATGCAATTAGAAATAATATGCATAGAGACTTTGATGGAAAACTAGATCAAGACTTTATTGATAGACTTTCTCCAGATGAGCTTAAACTTTATGGTAAAGCATTTGAAGATGTAGGAGATGACTGGGATGTATTTGAAGCTAAAACAAATCCTCTACAGGGTGATTTAAGTATTAGTGATGAGATCTTTACAGAAAGATATTCTAATGCATCAGGTTCTGGATCAGATGAAATTATTGGGGTAGTACAGAAAAATGAAGAAAAAATTAATCAAGAGATTCAAAAAGAAGCACCAAAAGAAACAGATAAAATTTTAAGTAGATACCCAGAAGGTAGTGATACACGTAAAAAATTAGAAGAATTACAGAATAGTGGTTATGAATTATCTGTTGTAGACGGAAGAGTTAGAGCATACAAACCTTTTGAATCAAGATTCCAAGAAGTAGAAGCAGGAGAAAGAAGAGAAGCTGAAGGATCTGGTACAGGATCAGTACCTATTTATAGTGAAGATATAGAAGGTCAAGGTCAAGTATTACAAGGATCACCTATTGGTCAATATAGATATGGTATCTTATCAGGTGGTAACAGACCTGAGAATCAAGCAGTTACAGGTGAAGGTAGCTTTGGGTCAGCAGAAATAGAAAGTGATCAGGCTGAAGCAGACTTCATGAATAGATGGGGAGATGTTGTAAGTCAAATAGATGGTTTTGATTATAAAGCAGGTAGAAGTAATCCACAGTGGTTAGAGTTCCAAAAGCTTGCAGAAAAAACAAGAAAAGAAGAAGCAGAAAAATTTGGTATCCCATATGTTCCATACTTTATGGAGGGTGACGATGAAAATTTTGTCAAGGGATCTGGCTTTGATGGTGACTTTGGATTACATACATTTAATACACCTAGGTTAGATGTTGACTTTAGTTCTGAAGATCAGCAATTCTTTGATATACCAGAGGAACCAGAAGAAATAATACCACCTCAAATAACTCCAGCACCTCTACCAGAAAAAGAAATATTTGCACAAGATAGAAACAACCTATTAGCTATGAATGCTATTGAGGATGAAATGTTTATGCCTTTTGGTAGACCTCTTGAAGAACAAAAAATAGATTATGTATTAGATGACTATACTGGTAGAGTAAATGCAAATCTTGCTGCACAAAATACTATGGCAAATGCACTTGGTGCATATGGACCACAAGCTATAGCACGTAGTAACATACAAGGTAAAACTTTGGCAGCTAACGCTAATGCTATAAATCAGGTAAATCAAAATAATGTTAGAACTATGAATAGAGTAGCTGCATTACAACCTCAATTAGATATGAGAATTGATGCTGCAAATAATAAAATAACTCAAGATTTATATGATAATACACAGGCTACTCTTCAACAAAATCAAAATTTTAGAAATTGGAAGACAGCTAAAAATAATGAGTTGTATAATACAGCTATTACAAATGCATCTAATGCATATAATATGAATACCTTGTATGACTATTATAATGTAGATCCAAGCTCTGGTGGTGATGTTGTATTTACACCTGGTGGTAGACAATTATATAAACAAAGCCAAGCAGATGGTAAACAACAAATGCTTAATGACTACATTGACCTTAAAAAGAATTTAGGACCAGATGTTGAAGTTGATGAAGATTTTTTAAAAATGTACATGGGCATGGGTAGTAATCAAGTTATGCCTGGTACAACAGCGGGACAGAATGAATTACAACAAAGAGGCATACCAGGATACCCAGGTTCTAATAATATAATGACTAATAATCAAGTAGAATCAGGAGAACTAGGTAAAGAAAAAAGATTAAAGAAGTTTGCAGTCCCTTTCTATAGTGGCAAGATGGGTTCATAAACTTAAAGAGTTTATTTTCAATCTTTTGTAAACTTAAAAAATAAAACTAATTTTGAACTATGGCAACATATATTAAAGGAGCAGATACATATTTACCAGAGATTACTCCGTTTACACCGGATTTTAAATTTCTGTCTGCTGTTTTAGATACTAGAACAGATAAATATGATGCTAATTTCCGGGCAACTAATGACCTTTATAATAAGGTTGTGTATGCTGATCTATCTAGACAAGATACAAAAGATAGAAGAGATCAGTATGCAGAGACTATTGCACCCCAAATTCAACAGATTTCAGGACTAGATTTATCATTGCAACAAAATGTAGATCAAGCAAAATCTGTATTTGCCCCTTTTTATGATGATGATCTTACTGTAAAAGATATTGTTTATACTAAGCAGTATAGAGATGAGATGGCATATGCTAATAGATTATTAGATAATCCTGATCAAGTGCAAAGAGAAAAATACTGGGAGACTGGTATTAAAAAGATGCAGTATGAGATGGATGACTTTATAAACGGAAGTGACTCAGCAGCATTATCTGCATCACTACCAAAGTATATTGAAGACGCAGACTTAAATGAACTAGCTCAACAGATTTTATCTGAAATGGATCCTCCACTTAAAATGAAGATGGACCGTTTTGCTACTGATGAAGATGGTAATGTTCAAACAGACTTTATTATTACAGAACAAAATGGTAGACTTGTTACTGGAGCAGCTTTAAATATTATTAAGAATAGATTATTAGATGATCCAAGAGTACAAAGAGCATATTATGCAGATGCATTTGTAAAGAGCAGGGATTTTGCATCAGCAGGTATGAATGCTGGTCAGTTTAATACTGTTGATCAAGGTCAACAAGCTTGGGCTGATGAAACTATATCAAGAATTAATGCACTTAATGAGGAAAGAACCCAAGAAACTATAAAAGAAGTAAAAAGACTTGATGATGCAAATGTACGTTGGTCAAACTATCAAGCTAATAATGGTGTAGTACCTGGTTCTGATGAAGCAGAAGCTGTAGAAGATCAACTATCTATTACAGAACAAACACAACAAGCCCTTGATGATATGTTAAATATAAATCAAGAAGCTAGAACACCAAGCAAAAGCGTACAGGGAAGTCTTAATAAAGCATATAATCTACTAATGAACTATAACATTATGGATGATATGCAGAAAGCTGCTACTGACTTTGCTGCAAGAGATCAAGAGTATACTATTAGAGAGAATAGGTTTGCTCTTGCAGAAAAAGAATTTAAATATGATTTAGCATTAGAAAGAGCAAGAGCTGCAAATGCATTAAACCTTGAGGCATTAAAACAAAAAAATAGACTTGATTTAGCTTCAGCAAAAGGTGAACTTATGCAAGTTGATCCACTTGCTAGTTTATTAACTAAGCCTGGAATAGAAGTTGGAGATGGATCTTCTACAGTAGTTGCTGTTGATGAGGATGGAGAAATCACCCCTAATACAGATATGGTATTGTTAAATCAGCAACAATTCCAAAATGAAGATAATAAAATACATAATAATCAAGTTAATGGTATATTAGAGTCATTACAAATTTTAGATCCAAAAGGTAATACACCAGCACAAGATCAAACATACCAACTCAAAGGTAGTGATGGTAATGTTCTGATGGTAGGTGGTGTAGCATTAGAAGGTAATATAGCAACGCTTAGAAATTTACTTACTCAAGCTACTACAAATGAAGAGGACGGTTCTGTTATTGGTTATACAAATAGAGAGATTGTAGATCAAATATATGATATACAATCTAGTAGAGTAAAAAATACTAAACAAGTTACCATGAATGATCCTAATGTAACTCTTAGTGAGGATCAAAGATCACAATATGATGATCTATATAACGCATTCTTTGGTCTAAATGGTATTGAAACACAAAGAAATACTTTAGCAGTACATGCAGAAAAAATAAATGATCTGACATTACAGGCATATGACTTAATGGAATCTGAAGCATTAGGTGAAAGTAAAGGAAAAAACAATATTAATATACTTACTCAAGCAGGGTTTCCAAGAATTGTAGATGCAAACGGTAGTGTATTAAGCAAAGAAGAATATACTAGTTTAATTATTGAAGGTGTACAAAATGGAACTATTGAAAATCCAGACCTATATGGCTATGATAGTGGTACAGGAGCTAAAGATTATTTAATTGATGAAGTAGAGTATGAAACATACACGGGTAGAGATGGCCAGGGTGGTACGGAACTTAAAGTAAGAGAAAGAAAAACAGGAAGAAAAGTAATTGATCCAGCAGCAATAAGAAATGATGTTAATGCTATATATGATCAAATGTATACTATGCTTAATCAAGCTAGAACAGGTGCTAAGGGTGATATACCTACTGCTACATATAACTCTTTAAGATATGGTGCTGATCAGAATCCATCAGATGCAATTAGCATGCCTACATATACATATCCTATAAATCCATTAGCTGGTCTTGATCCAAATGCACGTGCTGAAATGGTTAATTTATTTAATCAACTAAATACTTTTGATAAGAAAGGACAAGTTTATGGTATATTACCAGGTGATTTAGATGGTCTAGATGTAGAAGATTTACTTACAAAGAATCCTTTAGCTGTAAGAGCACTAGATCTTTATAAAGAAGATTTAGCAACATACTTAAATGACCCTAAACAAAGCCGTACAGATAAAATAGCACCAATAGCTACATTAAAATATAAACCAGTATACGGCCCAGCAGGAGAGGCTGTAAAAACAACAGCCGGATATCAGATTATATTTAGTCCTGAGTGGCTAGCTTCTAAAAAAGCAGGAACAGCAGATGCACCAGTTGGAGCATTTACTGCTGCAGAAATTAGACAGCTACAAGGACTAGATGATGAATCAGAAACATCAGCTGGAATTTCTATAGTATTTGAGCAAAGGCTTGATAATAATACTAAAGGAACAAACAACTCTTATTACTCTTTTGTAGAGTCTGATATACTTGCAAGTGATAATGGATTTGCAGATTATACTATACCTGATGGTTTGGTAAATACTGCAGATTATAGAATCATAAAAGCTGGAACTGGAGATTATAAAATAAACTATACTGTAAATAGATATGTACCATATGATCCTAATGCTGCACAAGGCACAACAGGAATATATGTACCCGAAACAGCAACTGCACCTGTAGATTTTTCATTAGGTTTACCCGGTGTAGATAGACAAGTAAAAGAACTACAATCTTATTTTGAAGGCATACGTAATTCAAATAGACTTGCCAAGAAAAAAGATACAGAGCAATACGGAGAGAGATAATGGAAGATAACAATAACACATCTTTGGATACTACTATCAAAAGTAGTGAGAGACAGGCTAGCGTAATTCCTCAAGAACAATTTAATTTTGTTCCAATTGAGAGTATGTTTGAAACACCTGAGACAGATTTAGCTACAGCTATAGCAACTAATCCTGATGAGATTGCTTTAATAGATCAACATAAAGTTGATATAGATAGATATGGTATTGATGCTATGGCTAATCTTGGTGTAGCACGTCCTACCTTAGCTACTGATACATTTGATCCTGTACTTCAACAGAATCCTCCACAGAATACATATAGCAACGTTAGAAACATATTACAAGCAAGATCAGATGGTCCTGCAGCAGATGTAGTTGCACCTACATTCTCTGGTATTAGAGCTAATAACTTTCTTAGATACTTTGAGCATCCAGAGTTTGAAGAGTTGGGTTATAGACCATACTCTAACATAGAAGAGTATTACAATGCTAACTCTACAGTATGGGATGACATGGCTAGAATGAGTGGTCAGTTTAGTAGTCTTGTTGGTTCTGGATTTACTAGTGTATATAGGTCTATAGGTGATATTTTTGATGATGATGCATATTTTACTGCACCTGATTTAAATACAGCCACAGAGTTTGAGGATGCTATGGCAATAGGTAACTCAAGTAGAGGTGGTGCATTGGCTTGGACTAATAACTTATTACTAAATAGTGGTTATACATTTGGTATTATTGGTTCTATTGCTGTAGAAGAACTTGCATTAGCTGGTGCAACAGTGCTAACAGGTGGTGGTGCAGCCCCAGTTGCAGCAACAAGAACTGGTTATAATGTTTTAAGACTTGGTAAACTTGGCTTACAAGTACCTAAATTCTTTTCTAAGAGTAGAGAGTTTTTTAACACACTAAGAAATGTAGAGGCAGCTAAAGATTTCTGGTCTGCTGCAAGTTCAGGCGGTAAAGTTTTAGGACAGATGTTTACTCCAAATACAATTTATGCAATTAAAAATTTAAAGACAGCAAAGAATGCATCTCAAAATGCTGTCAACTTAGCTAAAATGAGAGCCGGTTTTGGTGGCTTTTATAGAGATCTAAGAGCTGTAAATCTTGCTATAGCTGAAAGTAAGCTAGAAGGTGGTATGGTTTACAATGAAATTGTAAGAGAAGGAGTTGATATAATGCAAAACAAATCAGGAGGTACAGTTACCCCTGATGAAATGTCTACTATACAAAGTAAAGCTGCTAAGGGTGCATACTATACATCATTAGCTAATGCACCTATTATTTATGCTAGTAACTGGTTTGTACTAGGAAATGCATTAGGAGGTTTTAATAGATCACTGGGTAGAGTATTTAATGATAGCTTTAGAAAAGGTTTTGCTGGTAGAATTATAAAAACAAAAGCAACAAGAGATGCTGCAGGCAAATTAAATAAAAATGTATTTAGTGATGCAGGAGCAGGATTTAAAGGTTGGTTAAAGAAAGTTGGAGCTGGTGGTATAAAAGGTAATGCTGGTATGGCTGCTGCTGCAACTTTAAGATATTTTGCTGCAAATGTTGCTGAGGGTATACAAGAAGTATCACAAGAAGCAGTGTCATCAGCAACAAGAGGCTACTTTACAACTGTACTTGAAGACCCAATGGCTGGTGGTATAGATTTACAAAATGATATGATCCTATCCGGCATGGGTGATCAGCTTAGTGGAGAAGGCTTTAGTGTATTTATGTCTGGATTCTTAATGGGTGGTATTGTACAAGGACCACAAAAATTATTTTTTCAAGGGGTTCCAGCAATCTATGATTATGGTCTTAATCCTTTAGGTATAAATGTTGGTACGCAAAAACAAAAAGATGCTTTTGCAGAATATAAAAATAATAAAGAAGAATTAATTAAGAGTCTTGTAGAAACACATAATAACGCATGGAATAGTCAAGTAGATGACCCAACAGCTATGTTTGATCCTAATAAGTTAAACTTTATGGTTCAAAAGCAAGTAGCAGATGCTATGAAGAGTAATGTATTTGACCAAGATAAGTTTGGGTTTATAGATCAAAAAGACTTTGCTAAGTTTCAGCAGATGTATACTGTATTCCAAATGGGTACATCTAATATATTCAGAGGTCAGTTGCAAGACTACTTAAATATGACTGATGAAGAATTAGCAGAAGCATTCCCATCATCTAAAACAGATATTAAACAGAGTAAAATTAGAGGTAGGATTCAGGATATGATTAACAACATAGATAAAGTTGAGAATCAATATAATGAATCTAAGAATAGATTTCAAAACCCTTTTGATAGAACTCAATACAAAAAAGGTACAAGAGAGTATATACAAGAAGCACTTAAAGAATCAGCATATGAACATGCTAGATATCTTTATATGTTTACTCAAGATGGATTTACACGTGCATTAGAAAGATCTAATTCTATATTTCAGAATCTTGCAAATGATCCACTATTTGAGAACATGGCAGCTAGTGATATGACAGTGTTGTTAGATCTAGATGCTATAGATAATGAGTTAAGGCTACTTGCTACTGAGATTATAATTAATGAAGGTGATAATGCTACAACCAGAAAGGAAAAAAAGAAGAAAGAAGAAAGATTAAAAAGACTTACATCTATTAAAGCTATTCTTACAGACCCAAAAAATTTAACAAAGAGCGGTGCTTTTGATAGAAGAAAAATAGGTAGTCTTAGAAAAGAGTTTTATAACTATGTAAGATATATGGCATCTTCTGCTGGATCTTTTGTAGATAATACAAAGATAGATGAAGCATTAAAAGAAGTGGTAGATTATCATGCATTAAAAGATAGAGCTAAGGTCTATGATAAAGCTATAGAGTATTTACAAAACCCAGAAAGATTTAATGAGATTGTTGATAGACAATTAGAAATCAATAAAGAAATATACAAGAATCTTCAAAAGAGACACAAACAAAATATTGAAAAGTATGTAGAAATTGTTGAGGCAAACCAATTAGTAAATGAACTGGCAGAGCTTGGTGTTTATGGTGATCCTACAGAGGTCAAAAATTTCTTAATGAGTGGTAATGTAAACTATTTAAAAAGTTTTTATACAGAGCAAGGCTTAGTTGATAAGAGAGTTGATAAAGCAAAGTATGAGCAAATCCAAAGAAAACTTGATGTATATAGAAAGCTTAATGAAGTTGATACAACAGAAGCAACAGAAAGTAGTGAGAAACAAGCTCAAGTTGATGCACAAGAAACAAAAAATACCCAAGACCAAATCTTAGAAGAAAATGACGTTGATGTAATATTACCTGAAACTAATAATACACCTATGCTCAATGAGCTATTAGAGAGAAGATATAAAAGATATGCATCTACACAGGCTGTAATTGGAGAAAAAGTATTACCATTTGAAGAGTGGAGAAATACAGAAGAGGGTCTTACATTACAAAATACATTCAATGCCATAAAGAAAGTATGGGCACAAGGATACTATACTACTGATGCAAAAGGTAATGCAGTATTTGTAGAAGTATTAGAAGCGGATTTAAAATCAGAAAAAGGATTTAAGGAATATTTAAATTCAAGAGAGGCTAGAGAAAGTGATTTGATAGCTAGTGTATTAAAATCTGCAGGTTTAGAAATCTCTGATATTGTAGAGCAAGAAGAGACATTACCAGAAGAAGGTGATATAGTAAAGGGTGATAAGAATAAAACTATCTATAAGAAAGGTATCATTGCTAATGTTGTTAAGATTACTACTATAGATCCTGTATCAGGAGATGCGGTAGCTTTATTTAAATTAGTAGATAGCCAGGGTAATAATTTACCGTCAGCATTGTTAGACCTAGTTGATTCTCAATATGGTACATTTGATAATGCTAGTTCTGCAGTAGCAGCACTTAAGAAGATAGAAAAGACAGCACCAGACTCAGCAGACTTTTTGTTTGATGATGTTGTATTAAATCAAGGTATGCTTGTATATGATAAGAACGGTAAAGAGTTTGTTGTATTAAGCACACCAAAACAAATACAAGGTGGTTACTTACGTTTAGTTGCATCAGAAGATAATATTGCTAATGTAAAAGAAAGAGAGAAGAAAGTAATTAAGTTACAAGAGGGTCAGTTTGCAAATAACTATTCTGTACAAGAACTTAAGTTTGAGGTGTTACCTAAGAATGTATCTAGGTTAAATATTAATGAACCTATTACACCATATCCTCATATGAATTTTACTACTGGAGAAAGTAGAGAAGGTGCATTATCTAGATACAATGCTATAATTTCTGAGCTAACTCCTGCTGAGATAGCAACATTAGAGCTTGTTGTTACATTAGATCCACAAGGTGGTATAGAAAGTGGTTTTTATACTATACCTGGTAATCCTTCTAATCCTTATATAAAGATTAAGAGAAGCAAGTATGTTATTGGCCTTAGAATAAATAACCCGGATACTCAAGCAAGAGTTAATTTAGTTCTTGAAAGAAATGGTATACCACAAGTAGATAGTGATCAAAATATATTTGCATACCTACCAAATCAAAATGTTGAGATGGTAGATCCGCAAGGCAACATTATAGATCCTAGAAATATGTCTAGAGATCAAGCTAACAATACAATATTTGTAAGCAACTCACTTAGTCAACAGATGAGTAAGCCAGATATATTAAAAATTGCTCAAAACAATTTTGCATTAAATGCACTATTGATATCTACACTTGACTCCCTAGGTATTACAGCAGAAACTACAGCTGTTTTATCTGCTAATGATTTACCGTTTAGTATGTCTATTATCATAGAAGGCGGTGTAATGGATTATGATAATAGTTCTACAAGATCTCTTAGAGATTTAAATTATCAGTCTGCAGATAACCAAGGTAACTTCTTAGTCTATGATTTAAAAATGGGCAAAGACGGTAAAAGAACTGAGCAATCAATAACTAATCTAGAAGGGTCTGAGGCACGTGCTTTAAGAGATCAGGTAGAAGCAGGATTGAAATCTCAAGGTTTATGGAATCAAATGATAGAAGGTACAGATAGATATGTAGCTGCTGTATTATTACCAAATGGTACATATGGTTTAGTAAACTTAAAAGCAGAGCAGTTTAGTGCAGAAGACTTAACTGGCTTAGCTACAGACTTAGTAGAAAGAGCACAGCTTACACAGAAAGAAAATCTTGATGATAAAGGGAAAGAGAAAGATCTTGCCTACAATAGTGAATATAATGCACAGTTAGGAGAAAGTTTATTTATTAGTACCATACCTGGATATACAGTACAATTACAAGTTAATCCTTTTGGTAAAATACAGATACAACTCTTTGATAAGACAAGCCAGCTGCAAATTGGTAAGACTGTAGAGCTTTCTAAGGATAAAATTAATGATACATCTTTAAGTATATCTGATAAGATGCAAACATTAATTGATTTATTTAATGAAGAAGCTGACATCAAGGCATCAGGTGTAAGTATTAGTGGTAAAAACTTTAGAAACTCATTTCCTGATGGGACTACTGTAGAAGAAATCATTAGTAAAACAAGTACTAATGTTACACCGCAGGTTATCAAGCAACAGAAATTAAGACTTACTGCTGACTCAGCAGCAATACAAGCATCAAGAGATGTTGATGCAAATACAGATAGAAAAGTAGAGCCTATTGCAAGACCAGAGCCAACAGTAACTATTGCTGAAGAAGCTGAAGAAAGCATATTAGATCTTAGTGAAGAAGAGTTTAATGATTATGCAGCTGATGACTTTGTTAATATGCCATCAGAGTTTATGGAGCATATTGTAAATAAAAAGCTAAGAGGTGAAGAACTTAATGATAGAGAAAAACAAGTAGAAAGAATAAAACTTAGTGAAATTACATTAGCTGTTGCTAGACGTGGTGGTGAAGGTTCAGTTACTATTGAGACTGAGACAGAAACAGTTGAGAAAAAAGATTCTTTATCACAAGTTATTAGACAACTTGAGGAGTTAAAAGCTGAAATAATTGAAGGAGTTGATGGTAGAAGTAGAAATAAAGCACTAAGAGAAAATAAAGAATATCAAGATCTTTTAAAGATACGTAAAGCACTTGAGAAAGAAGCAAACAAAGTATTGCCTGCTGAACTATCTAATGAAGATATAGAAGATATAAATGCATTTACAGTATGGGCAAGTGATAATTTACCAGACTATATAGATATACAAGACATTGCTACTTTAGGTAATAACCTTAAGGCAGGTGGTGTACGTGTAGGTGCATTTGTTCTTGGTTTAAATAATATTGCAGGTAATGTAAATGTATCAGGTACAATATATACAGGTGCAAGAAGCCCGTTTAAATATCATGAGGCTTTCCACGGTGTATTTAGAATGTTGTTATCTGATCAAGATATAGCAAGATACCGTAACATTGCTAGAAAAGAAGTACGTGCAAAACTCAGAGCAGAAGGTAAAAGCTTTGAGAAAGAACTACAAAGATTTAGAAACTCTGCTGATACATATACTAATATGAGCAGAAAAGAACTTGAAAATGAGTACTATGAAGAGTATATGGCAGATGAGTTTGAGAAGTTCAAGACAAATCCAAAAAGCACTAAGACAGACGCTAGTGTCAAGTCTTTATTTACTAGGATTTTGGATTGGATTAGATCTGTATTTAGTTCATATAACAAGAACGAGTTACAAACATTATTTGAAAAAATTGACTCAGGTAAATTTAAGGGTGCGTCAATAGCATCAAATGAGTTTACTGCACCATTGGTAGAAGGTATAAGTGTAGAAGCAAATGCATTGATACCTTATGCATCAGAAAGATCAGGTGATAAAGTTGGTTATATTTATTTAGATAGTGATATAGCAGACCCAATGATCCGCAGTATAGCAGCAATGTTTTTAAATAGAACATCAGCTATACAAGGAGCATATAATCCTCAAGCTGTTCTAAATGAGCTTATGGATGATTTTGCTTGGTTATATAGTCCTGACAACCCAACTAACCAAAATAAAGATGAGTTACAAAAGAAAAGACTATCTGAAATAGAATTAGCTTTTGATAACTATTCACAAGAAATATTAGAAGAAACTGTTAAGCTTTTAAATATTATTAGTGATCAAGATGTAGATCAAGAATTTACAGTTGATGAATTCCAAGATGATACAGGTCTAAGATCTACATCTCAGTATGATAAAGATGCATCACTAATTGGAGGATTTAGATCATTATCTTCTAAATTAAGAGCATATATTGCAACAACAACTGTTGCGTCAACAGACTACTTTGGTAATGAAGAGCTGGTTGATGGTGAAAAATTAATTGTAGCTGTCAACTTTGTAGATGCATACAATGGATTATTAAAATCTGTAAAGAGCATAGAGGATCCATTAAAGATCTTACAGAGCATGTACTTCTTTGGTCAAGACAATCCACAAGCTGGAGCTGTTGTAAATAGAATTTTACAAGATGTAGGAATATCAGAAGAAGAATTACTATCTGGTGCTTCATTGCCAGTAGAGTTGAAAAATGCACCATTATTACAGTCTATTCTAAAAGGTTTTGAAAACTTTAGAGTTGACTATATATTTAATGAAAGAGATTCACAAGGTAATATAAGAATCTATAGTGCATCTGAAAGAGATGACATTAACTCACAACTTGATAGATGGAGCCAGGCTTTTATTAGTAAAAGAAAGCAACTAGTATCTAACCCAAAAAGAAAAAGAGCAACAAAGAACTTATTAGAAGATATATCATCTGATATACAAGTATCTGAAAAAGCAATTACTAATGTTAGAATGGAAAATGACTCTAAAAAATATTCAGAGTTATTGTTTGATTTAGTTGGTATAAAGCTAAGCCCTATGTATTTGCAGTTTAGTATGGTAGCTAATAGACCATCTAATAAACTTACTGTAAAACAAAAAGCATTAGTTAATTTATATGGACAAGAAACACCTCTATCTGTAGATGATGTTAATCAGTTAAACTTATTACTACAACAAGATCAGAATATTTTTGCAACAGATGACTCAGGAATGAGCTCAAGACTAAAAGCAATGAGTATAAATAATGCTCCTTTTGATGAAACAATTGGTGCATCAGTATTTAAAAATCCAAATGGTGATTTAGTATATGCACATCAGTTGCCTACATATCATCTTAAAAAAGTAGCATCATTAAATGACCAGGTTGAGCTAGAAAAAATTAAAGACTCTGACCCATATATGGATAACAATTATCTGCTTAACAATAGTGCCTTCAATAAAATGTCTGAAGAGAACAGACTAAAGGTAACTAGAGTTGCTGGTAGTAAAGTAGGACAGTCATTACAGAGTGAGTCTGATATCAATGATAACATATCTGGTGTTACATCAACATCTACATATGGTGATTTTACTCCACAAGAGTTTGCACTTAGTATTATAAATAATTACACTGCTTTATTCAATACAAAAAGTAATAAAGTACAAACTGTAGAAAGCTTAGATGAAGAAGGTAAAGCTATTGTTACGGCATTAGCCCCTGTATTAATTAGAGTTATGGAAGCTTCTAACACAGGAGATATGATTAATCTTCCTGTCATCAAAGCTGTTGAGCTTGTAAATGGTGAAGCAGTATTAACAGAGGAAGCTGCAGATATATATGTAAATCAAATAAGAACTGAATTTTCTAGAATAAACAGAGAATCAAATGAAGCAACGCTTACGGGTGAAGAAATACTTGGTTATAATAGTATTGATGGTAGAGCTTACAAGCTTCATAATACTAGACTTCTACTAGATAATGAAACTAAAACAAAATTAGAAGGTGTTGCAGTATCACAAGGTAAAGATGGTAATTCTATAACTCTTGATGAGTCACTAAAGTTTGCAGGTATTACTATGACACAACTTAGAAAAGAAGTTGTAGATAATTTAGAAATACAATTTAATGAGTTCCAAGAACTAATTACAGAACTTAAAATAAAAGATCAGATATCTAAAAATATAACAGATGGTTTAGTTGTTGCACAAGGTGTATCTAGAAAGAATACTATAGCATCTGCAAAAGCACTTAACTTAAACTTTGATGAAACTCATAACTTAAAACAAATATTTTTCAATGATTGGATTAATAGTAATGCAATTAATGAAATATTGCTTGGTGATCAAGCTGTATCTCTAACAGGTTCAGTTGATCAAGTTAAGAGAGCTAAGATGCAAAATGCATCATACTATAGTGCATATAGTGCTATTACTGCCCCTGAACTAGGTGTAACTCATCCAGTAGAAGATATTAGTTTAGTTGCATTAGAAGAACCTAAGTCTGATAATATAGATGTTGCGGATGCACAAATGTATATTACTACTAAAGCATTCAGATA
>WLWE01001462.1_pt1 | contig 17315 bp, 14 predicted proteins | sample 6718301 | NCBI WGS metagenome assembly WLWE01 (sample SAMN12718691, study PRJNA515312) | sponge metagenome | isolation source: marine sponge | host: Mycale hentscheli | place: New Zealand: South Island, Marlborough, Capsize Point | collected 2003-05-01 | reverse complement strand
GAGTAAGGACTTGGTAACCATTGTCAGTTTCTAAAACTGCATTACCTGTTTCTTGATTGAATTTAATTGATTTCATATATAATTATTATCCTGCTTTATTCGTATTTAGTTTGTAATTTTTTATGTAGAAGTCTAGCATAAATTTCATTCTAGCCATAGTATTCCAGATTTTAGTTCTAGTAAAACTTCTGTATTTATATGTTTTAAGTGTACCTTCATCAGTTAGAAACATTTGTCTGCGCTCTGATTTGTACACTGGATTTAATTGATAATTAGATGAGCAAGAATTTACGTTTCTTACATAACCTGTTTTGTAACAAGCGAGTCTTAATCTTTTGCCATTTGGCCAAGTTTTTCTTGATGGTACAGGAAATTCAAACTCTCTTGTGCCATTTATTGCTTGTCTTTGTGTGGTTACTTCTTTAATATTATGCTCTATTAATAGTCTTCTAGCAAAAGAATCTTCAAGCATTTGATTTTCTTGTTGCCAAGTGTATTTATTTGTACTCATTGTAATAAGGTTTAGTATAGTTAGTGTTAAAGTTAATTGATTTAGCTACATTTTGTCGCCATTGCCACTCACGCTTGCGATACTCATAGCTATTACACCATTTTTTGACAGCAGTAACTTGTGGTATTGCACCGTATTTTGCTTCATAGTCAAGACATTGTTGTAACTTTGCTTTGATTTGTGAAGCGGGATAGTCTATATATTGTTTATTCATATTATTATTATCTATTAGTGATCGTATTTAGTTTGTAATATAAGTATAGTGTTAGTAGTAAATTTAATACTGTTATACTTATGTTTATATAGTCATTATAAGAATGATCAAACACTAAATGATTTTGTAAGTCAGTTTGAATAGTGTGTAATTCTAGTGCGTCATTTAATTCTGCACCTGTAAATACTTTTATTTCTTCCATATTATATTATATTAAATTTGTGAGTTTCTATTATACCAAGAACATCTGCTCTTGTTAGTTCATCTTTCATTTGTAGCAATATTGCCCAAGTGAGATCTATATCTTTAGCGTAATGTGTATGTAAAGTATATATCATTAGTGAAACTCGTTATAAATTGATAGAACTTCTGACTGTTCTTGTTTAGTTAATTGAAAGACATTTTTTTCTGGAAATAGTTTTTTAGCTATTCTGATTAAAGCGGATTGATTATACATATTATTATATTTAATTAGTTTACTGATAACACTTTGTTATCTTAGTTAGTTGACATGGTGAGAATCGAACTCACATAAACCATTATGTCATTACTTGTTCGCAATTTACTGTTAGAAACAAGTGGAACTCACAGTGTAGTTAGCTATGCTATGTCTACATTTCTTAACACTACTGGAATATTATTAGTTGCAGTGTATGATTTGTACTTTATGAAGCAAGCCATTTTTTCTAAGTTAGACTTCATAATGTTGTACGCTTTGTCGTGATTGTAAGTATGTGTTACACCTTTTTTGTTAGTGAATTCGATAGTTACATTTTTTCCGATTAGTGACTGTCTGATGACAAATCTTTTTGATTTTAAATTACTCATAGTTATTATATTTATTTATTATTATTATTTATTAGTTACATTTATATTATCTGTTGTGTGTCGTATTTGGTTTGTAATTATTATATTTTGTTAGTGTATATTTGTTTAGTTCACATTAGTGTGTAAGAGGTATGGCACGCGAGTGCTAATTAACTTACATTATATTTAATTAATTACTATTATCTTACTCTGTCATACTTTGAAATTGGTATGAGTGCAATGAGTTCTCTCATGCGAGCTTTAGACTCATCAGTTGGATTAAATGTAGAGTGAAATTCATCTATCATTTGTAATTCGTTGTATATTTCTTTTAAATTCATATTGGTATTATTTATATTTTACTTACATTTATATTATCTACATGTACTCGTATTTACTTTGTAAAAAAAGGTAAAACATTTTGCGGAAAATCATGGAAAAATAGGCCCGTGGGGCTAAAATAAGTCATTTTTTGTAATGTGTTGGGTATCAGAGAGTTAGGAGCAACGCTTTACTTCTATATAATTAACAGCTTTTCAGAATGAAAACTGTGACATAAGGCTATTAGTAGTATAGAGTAATAGGCTATTGTCACACTATTAAGATATACATATATATATAAGAGTAAAATCAGTGCAAAACGTGTAATATTACTTACCATAGCGCGCTTCATAAAAAGTCCGTAAAAGAATAATGCAAATAAAAAAAGAAAAATGGCAATAATCTATTCATACCCCACTCTAGTACCACAATTAGGCGACAAAGTGCTTGGATCTAACATCGTAGATTCAGCAGGACAGCCGGTTCTGGGTAATCCCACGGTACAATACACTCTAAACGACATAAAACTACTAGTTGACCAAAACTATGTACAGCAAATAGAATCATCTTCAGCTGTTGTTTCGCAAGCATCTGTGGTAAACCAGCCTTATAGCATACAATTTGGTGCTGAAACAGGTACAGCTGTTGATAATGTACAATTATTAAAAACAAGCGGAACCGATGTTGCTGCTAATAAGATAAAATTCAACACAGCAGGTACATATCAGGTAACATTAACATATTCTGTTGGTGTTGTCCTAGCAGCTAACACACCTTACTTAATATTTAGAACATTAAAAGATGGTGCAACACAAGAAGGACCAACTGTTGTTGTAAATGAGGCTTTTGCCGCGGTATACTCACCTATTCCACTTATTATTCCAATTACAATACATGTAACAGAGCCTTGTTATTACAATTTTCAAATGATGCGTAGTAATGCTGGAGCAAACGATGGTGGTTTAGTTAAAAACAGTACACCAATAAATGTTTCAGGTGTTACAGAGCCTAGCATAGCAACAATAAAAATATCTAAACTAATATAACATGGCAATAATATACTCATATCCCGTAGTAGATCCTACACTTAACGACCTAGTACTAGGTACAGATGTAGATGCACAGGGAAAACCAACGAAAAACTTTACTATACAAAGTATTGTAAGTTTAATTCAAGGTAGTGCAACAGGTTTAGAGGCTGTTTTAGCTGATAGTCCAGATGGTGGAGGCTTAAATATACTAAATATAGGAAATATAACAGGTGGTGGTGTTTCTACTTCAGGTTCATTTACAGATAGTACTATGACTATATCTAGCGGAACTGCTACTGGTTTTGTTAGTATACAGTCAACAGATTTTGCTGGTAACTTAACAGGTATTGTAAAAACAGGTTCTAGTATTGAAGGTCCTGTAACAGGTGTAACACAACCAGCTGGCACAAGTGATACAACATTAGCTACAACTGAGTTTGTTATGAATAAGGTTGATCCTTCTGTATTACAATACTTAGGTGATTCAACAGGTCCTTTTGATCTAAACCTTGTTAATGACGATTTTAAAATATCAGGTACGGCTAATCAAATAGAAACAACAGCAACAACAGTAGGAAGTAATGTAGGTACTATAAACTTAAAGTTTCCTACAGCTGGTGTAACTTTACCAGATGGTTCAGTTGCTACAACACAAGCTGCATCAGATGATTCAACTAAAGTTGCAACAACAGCATTTGTTAGAGATTATGACGATTTACAAGATTTAGATTTTATAGGAGATACTGGTACATCGTCAGTTCTTTTAAATAGTCAAACGTTAGATTTTGAAGGAACAACTAATGAAATTACAACAGCGGTAACAGCTCAAAAGGTTAAGTTTAGCCTACCTACCGATGTTACTATTGGAGGTATATTTACAGGTACTACATTTTCAGGTGATTTAAATGGTACGGTAAACACAGCTACAACAGGTGTAACTCAAAATGCTGGTGATAATTCAATTAAAATTGCAACTACAGAATATGTTGACAATGCTGCTGGAGCTAAAACACTAGCATATAAAGATACATCTGCCACGGTCAACACAATGAATTTAGTTGATGATGATCTTCAATTTACTGGTGGTTCTAATATAACGTCTACAGCCACAGCAGTTGCTTCAAACATAGCTGATATTAAGTTTGATTTAGATAATAGTGTCACAATAACAGGCACAATGAAGGCAGATACGTTTACCACTACAGCTGGTACTGCAACGTGGGTTACAACAGTATTAGACGGGTTTACTGCTATTACATCAGATTTATTTACAGGAAATTTAACAGGTCTTGCATCTTCAGCAACAGCTTTAGCTTCGGGAGGTGCATTGACTTTTGGAGGAGAGGTTACATTAAGTAGTTCAACACCTAGTCCAGCAACTTATACTAGTGGTGGTAATGTAAATTTAAACCTTGGTTTAAATAATGATGCTGTTACAGCTAAAGTATTAAACGGTTTAGTTATTCCAGCTACAGGATCTAGTGTAGTTCCTAGTGATACTATACTTTTAGGTATTGGTAAATTACAAGCTCAGGTTAATACTGGAGCCACAGGTCTAAGATTCATGGGATCTTGGAATGCAAGTATGGACACAGGAGGTACTGATAATACACCTAATGGAACACCAGCTCTTATTTCTGGTGGTGGTTTAGCAACATCAGGTACGAACTCAAGCGTTACCGCTGGTAAATTAATAGATTCTACAGCTACGTTCTCGTCAACAGTTACAGCTAACGATAGAGTATATAATGAAGCAGGTGCTTTTACAACAATAACATCTATTGACTCTAATACTCAACTTACTTTAGTTGATGATATATTTTTAACAACTGGCCAAGCATATACAATAGATAATGATCCTGCTTTAAGTCAAGGAGAATATTATGTTGTTAGTGCTATTGGTTCTAGTACATCAAGAAACGCAACATTAAACGGAACTCAAGACTGGGCCGTGGGTGATTGGGTTATAGCAGGTGCAGGCAACACATGGGAAAAATTAGATCAAACAGGCGTTGATGGTACTGGTAATGCTAATAGATTAGCTAAATTTTCTAGTACAAGTGTAATAGCTGATTCAATAATACTAGAAGAAACAGGTGGTATAAAATTAGATTCGGGTAAAACAATAACAACACAAGGTTCTGGTGGTAATTTAATTATTGCTGGAGCTTCGAGTGTATCAGGTTTAACAACTGCAGGTGCAGCATTATCTTTAACAGGTGGTGTTAATCTTCCAACTGGCGCATACGGTGCGGCTAATCAAGTATTAGGTAATGCTAACGCGGCTGGCGCTGAGGGTAATGATTTAGTTTGGATAACACCTACAACAGGTACAGTTGAAAGTGTAACAGCTGGAGATGGTATTGTTTTAACGGGTGATGCGGTTGATCCAGTTGTTAATATAGATTACTTAGATACTGACAACGCTATATTATCAGCAACAGCTGCAACAGAACCTATATTAACCACAGATCAAATATGGTTTAACGATGTTGCGACACTAGCTCCAGCCACTGTTAATGAAATTAAAAAAGCTCCAATATCTAGTTTACCTTTTGATAATTATGCTGGTTGGTTGTTAGGTGATGGAACTAATACAACATCAATAACTACTGGTGCTACAGCTACATTTACCGGTGGTACATATATTACAACTGGCGAGTCAAGTGGTACTTTAACTATAACTCACGATACCACATCAAGAACAAATACGACTTCAACTGATGCACCTGCTTTTGGTGGTACTTTTGAAGCAGTAACTAGTGTAACAAGTAATACAACAGGACATGTAACAGCAGTAGACGTTTCTACAGTTACTTTACCTTCTCCAGTTAATTTTACAGCTGGATCCGCCCCTGGCGCTACAGCCGCTGTTGGTACTGCAGGTTATGTTCCTGCTCCTGCGGCTGGAACTGGAAGCACGGCTTATTTCTTAAATGGAACCGGCACAATGACTATTCCACCTAATGATCAAGGCATACAAACTGTAAATACCACGTCTCCAATAGGTGGTGGTGGTTCTTCTGCAACTGTTACTATAACTCACGATAATTCTGGCGTGTCTGCTGGAACATACGATAGTGTGACTGTTGATGTTAAAGGTCACGTAACTGCTGGTAGCAATCCTGGTGGATCTGGCGGTGGTATATTTTCAGGTGATCAAGCTATAACAACAGCTGGTGGTGCAACACTGGCATTTACACTAACAAGAGCTACAACAGGAACTATGGTGTTTGACGTGTGGTTAACTTCAGAAACAGGTACAGGCACATCTGTTGCTAAAAAGTATGTAGTTGCCCATTCATATAACACAACTCCAGTATATAATAAAATTTTAGATACAGGACCTAGAGGATCTGCTGACTTTACTGTTCAATTTATTGATTCAGCTGTAGGTGCAACGGGTACATCAGTTAAGTGTATTTTAACTGCAGTTAATGATAATCAAAACATAGGTTACACAGTTCAAGTTGGGCATGACAGTACAAACGCTCTTACATTTACTGCAGCATCATAACAATAAAATATGGCAAATTTATCTAATATAAATAATAAACTCATTGTAACCGATGGAGGTAATTTATTAGTAAACTCTACAGCTAATTTAGCTACCTACGGGGGAATAACTATAGATAATTTTTCTGACCCTTCAATTGCTATGAAGACAACGGGTGCTAGTGGATGGTTGTGGACTCAATATATAACAAATACTGGAACTAATAATTTCAGTATGGGTGTTAATCAAACAGCGCCTTACTGGTGTGTGAAAGCTGGTGCTGGTATGGATTCACCACATTTAGTAGTTAATTCATCAGGTAACGTAGGGATTGGAACGATTTCGCCTGATATATTTGGTAGATTTTATGCAAAAACTTTAGGTATTCAAACATCATCAGGAATTGCTAAAATACAAATAGATGGTTCTTCATATTCGGGTATAGATTTGGGTAAAGGTGGCACAAGATATGCAGAAATAAATGTTAGTGCGACTATAGCTCAATTTCAAACACTTGCAAACATTCCAATAGCTTTTGGAACAGGGACAAGCGCTACAGAAAGAATGCGCATTAGAAGTGATGGTGGAATAGCTATTGGTGCAGGTAACGTAGGATATTCAAGTCAAATACTTAGTGTAAAGTCTGGTGCAGCCGATGAAGTATTTTATGGAGAAAGTACAGATGCTAATTGTTTTGCTTCGTTTAGAGACGGAAACAGTAGTGCAAATATTGAATATGGTGCAGTTGGAAATGATCACGTTTTAAGAAAAGATAATGCAAATTATTTTGTTGTTAATAATGTTGGAGATGTTTATAATTATCAATCAGTAAACAAGGCTAATACTTATTATGGTTATGATGCAGGAAATTATGGTGGTACAGGTGGAAGTAATGATGCTTTTGGATATGAAGCTTTAAGTGATGTTACGACTGGAACAAATAATGTTGCTGTAGGAAGAGGAGCATTACATAATTTAACGGTTGGTGCAAAGAATATTGCTATAGGTCTTAATGCAGGGCAAGGTGGAGATTTTGGTGCATCTGTGCTTATAGGTTATCAAGCTGGTAGCGCAAATACTCATAGTAATAACGTAGGTGTAGGTCATGAAGCTTTGTTTTCTTGTACTAATTCTTTCAACACAGCGTTAGGTTGGAATGCAGGAAGGTCTATAGGTGGTGGTGCTAGAAATGTGGCAATTGGATCTGCATCAATGGAAAACGGTGGAGTTAGCGGAGATGATAATGTAGGGGTTGGTCATTATACCTTTAACGCATTGTCTACCGGTAATCAAAATACAGCAATTGGAAATTATGCTTTAGATGCGCTTACTAGTGGTCTTAATAACGTAGCTGTTGGTTGGAAATCACTTTCAACAACAACAACTCAAAGTAATAATGTTGCTATAGGTAGAACAGCTATGCAATTATCTAGCTCTGCAAACTGTGTTGCTATTGGTAACGATGCTCTAGAGTCTGCAAGTGGAAACAATCAAGTAGCTGTTGGTATATTTGCTGGAAGAGCACTTACTTCAGGTACAGAAAATAGTTTAATGGGTTATGCTGCAGGATATAATATAACATCGGGAAGCCACAATACTTGTTTAGGTTATGATGCATTTCAAGCGGTAACAACAACAGGTTTTAATACTGGTGTAGGTTCTTCAGTTGGAGTATATCAAACAGGAAACTACAATACATCAATGGGTTATTTTTCTAACTATGGTGTTTCAGGAAATTCAAGCGGAAGTTATAATACAACTAATGGATATTTTGCAGGAGCATATAACAGAGGAGAAAACAATACATTTTTAGGTGCTCTTGCCGGTAGATTTAATTCAACAGCTAATAGAAATACAATTGTTGGATCCCAAGCTGCAGACAACTCTACTATAACCGGTAGTGATAATACTTCTTTAGGTTTTGGAAGCGCTCATAATATTGCAGGTGCAGCTAACAACGTATATCTAGGTTCAAATGCTGGTTTTCTAAACGGAAGTTCGGAAGGAAATGTAGGTATAGGATATGCAGCTTTATATAACGGTCAAGGAGGTGGAAATATTGCTATAGGTAAAAGTGCAATGCAAAACGCGACATCTGCGGCAAGTAATATAGCTATAGGTTATGCAGCTGGAGGAGGTGCGGCTATGACAGGTTCTGCTAATATCATAATGGGTGATGCCGCTGGTTACAATATCACAAGTGGTTCTAATAATATTTTAATAGGTCAAAACGCTGGTAGAACAGGTTCAAACACCCCAGGTCAATTAGGTTCAGTTGTTACAGTTAGTAATGAAATACAAATGGGTAATACTTCTCATTCAGGAGCATTTATTCAAATAGGCTGGACCACTGTTTCAGATGCAAGAGACAAAGGAAAAATTAAAGATGTGCCACATGGATTAGATTTTGTAAATAAATTACAACCAAAATCGTTTGAATTTAAACCAGATAGACTAGTAGAAGATACCGATGGTATTGAAAGATATGGATTTTTAGCTCAAGATGTTTTAGAGCTAGAAGGAGACAATGCTGTTATAGTAAATAAAAATGATAAAGATAAATTGAAAATGACTAATGATTATTTAGTGCCAATATTGGTAAATGCAATACAAGAGCTAAAAGCTGAAATTGAATTATTGAAAAATAAATAATGGCATCATTATCTAATATAAACGGGATATTTGACGTTCACTCTACAGGAGCTATACTATTTAGTACATCTCATGGAACTAGTGGGCAGATATTAAAATCAAATGGTAATGCAGCCCCAACTTGGGTTGATGCCTCAACTGTTATTGGTGGACCATATTTACCACTCACTGGCGGTACGCTAACCGGTAATCTAGCAATTAGTGGCAGTAATAGTTTAACTGTTGGAGGAATTTTAACAGGTACAACTGCAACTTTTTCAGGATTAGTAAGTGGTATAACACCTACGGCTGCTGCGAACTTTGCCACTAAAGCATATGTAGATGGAATTGGTGCAGGTGTTAGTAAAATAATAGCATCAACAAATATAACAATATCACCAGTAAGTGGACTTGGGGATGTTACTATAAGTGCAACGGATACAAATACTACATATACATCAGGTAATGGTATTACGTTTACAGGTACACCAGCAACTGTTATAAATGCTGATATAAATTATATATCATATAGTGGTACCAACAATTTTATAGTTTATGGTACACAAAATAATGAAGGCACAACCATACCAACAGGATCTCAAATTGTATATGCAGACGCAAGTGGTACACAAATAGTTAGTAGAGGACTTGTAAGTGATTTACCTTTTACAAACAATACTGGGGATTTAACATCAATAACTGTAGGTAATGGTTTAACTGGATCAAGTTTAACAGGACCTATACCTAATATATTAATGTCTGGTTCTTACACTGGAACTTTTACAGCAACAAGTCTAGCTTCAAATTCATTTTTAAATAATGCTGGTAGTTTATTATTTTCAGCTGGACAAACTACAGGTACAACTAGATCTTTAAACTTAAGAACTATTAGTCCAACGAATGATCCATCAAGTGTAGATCAATCTGATGCAACAGGTATTACATGGGGACAAAGAACTGATAGTAATCCATACTATATAATATATCCAAAGAAAGAAAATTGGAGTTCAAGTGGTAATTATTCTAAATTAACTATTGCTTGGCACACAGGTATAAGAATAGGTGCAAATGATGCTTATGGTGGTACAAGATTTTATGATGATTCACCTGATATTTCAGGTGCTGCAGTAATATTAAATGTTGGTGTTGGTAACACAAATGTTGGTGTTGTAAATAATCTAACAGTTGGAGGTGATATTCTAGTTGACAACGAAATCTGGTTAAGTCGTTCTAACAATAACAGAAACTTAAAAATGACTGGATTAACTGGTACTGATGGTGGGTTTTCTGGTTTTTCTTCTACTGGAGCTAACTTATGGCAGATTTATGGTTCTGGTAATAGTTATGGGTTTTTAAATAGTAACTGGGGTTCTTGGGATTTAGAAAAAGCAAAAGGTAGTAACCTGTACATGAATAACAATACTACTTATTATTTAAATACAACTTCTAATAGTAATTTTGCTGGATCATTAAATATTGGTTCTAATCTTTTAGTAACTGGATCAGCCTATCAACCAGCTAGTGGTGGTGGTTATATAGGTAAACCTTACGGAGGTGATTTTTACACTACACAAAATGTTTATACTGGTGCAATACAAGTAACACTACCAACTGGTGGTACGGGACTTGATGACATGCTTAAGTTTGTTATAGATATATTTGATTATGCTACACAAGAAGCTGTAACTGTTTTTGTAGGTGGTTATACTTATCAAAACGTAGGTTCAGGTAACAATACTTGGACTAATGTTCAAGCTCAGGTTATAGGTCAAAGTGCTAATCAAAATTATACAGTTAGATTTGGTGACAATGGTACATCGCATTGTGTTTGGGTAGGTGATACAAACAGCTCGTGGAATCATTTGCAGGTTATAGTTAGAGACTTTTTTGTTGGATATGGAGCTAATATAAACAATTGGATTGGTGCTTGGGATATTAACGTTGTAACTACACAAACTACAATAAATAATACTTTAACAAACAATTTTCCAATGTCATCAGGTGATGTTGGAGGACCTTATCTACCTTTAACTGGTGGTACACTTTCAGGTAATATAACTGTTAATGCTAGAGGATTTTTTAATAGTGCAGCAAATTATCCCCTTGCAACATCTTCAGGACAAAGATACAACATACAAATAAGAAATACCAATAACACAGTTAATTCCGGTTATGGTTGGTGGTGGGGAACTGACACTAACTTTAATATGTTTTTTCACGCTGATGGTTCTGGTGATAAAATGACTTTAACTAGACTAGGTGAATTAGGTGTTAATTTTACTGCACCAGGTGGTTATGGGCAATTAACAGTAGGTGGAACATCTGCTCTACCAATTTTAGCATTAAGATCCGGAAGTGGTAAAGTTAGGCAAACATTTTATGAAGGTGGTACTGGTAGATTTCATTTTGATACTTTAAATGGAAGTGATGGTTTAGCTTTTGTAGATGGTGATGGTGTCACTGAGGTAATGAGAGCCACCGAATATAAACAATTGTTAATTAACGCAACGTCTTCAGGGCATGGTGCTAATAATTATGGTTATAACTTAGGTGTAAGAGGAATTGCATCTCAAGCATTTATATCTATTGCTAGAAGCACCCAAACATTAGACACACAAGGCATGATTATAGGTGTTGATTCTAATACTGGTTATCTAATTATGAGAGATAATCTTCCGTTAGATTTTTATAACAATAACACCTTTAAAATGCGTATTGCTACTTCAGGGGCCGTAGGAATAGGAACGACTTCGCCTGAAACAAAGTTAGATGTTGCTGGTAGTATACAGTTAAGTAATCAAGGTAGATTTAAAGGATGGTACACAGGAGGTAGCGGATTAGGTGTTGAAGTAGGGATGTCTGCTGGTGATGGATATCTTCTTACATACAATAGAAGCAGCAACAGCTATGGCAATACAATTATAGAAGGTACAGGAATACAGTTTGTAACACATTCATCTGGAAAATTTTATTTTCAAGGCGGAAACGTCGGAATTCAAAATACTTCACCCGGTGCACTACTAGATGTAGGCGTAACAATACATCCTAACACAACTGGTATTGATGTAACTGGGGTTAATTGTATTGGTTTAAATACTGTAAATAACCATAACTGGCTTCCGTATACTGATGGTAATAATTATTATAGTGCAGATAATCATACTTTTAGAGGCGGCACTAATAATGGGCCAAATTATATGGTTATTGACTCTAGCGGAAATGTTGGTATTAACCAATCATCTTCTATAAGTGCTAAACTGCATGTTAACGGTAACATTAGATGGGGCGGTAGCAATGTTGCACCTTATGTATATTCAGCTATTGATGGAACTGGATTATACATTGAAAATGTTGGTAGCAATGCAGCGAATAGTGCTATAAGATTACAATGTAGAAACACAAACGCTGGTAGTTACACTTCAATAAAACTAGACCCTAGTTCATCAACCATAACAGCTTATGTTGCAGATACAGCTAAGTTGACATTAGGTTCTAATAACATAATGCATCATGGTTCTGGAACAACTATTTTTAATGCAAACGGTTATATTTATACTCAATCATGGGTTAATTTAGGTGGAGGATCTGGTATATACTCATCAACAAATGGTGCACATTTTTATCCAAATAACTCTGGTTCATATGGAACTTGGAAAATAGATGGTTCAAGAGGTAGTTACACTGGTATATATATGACTGCTGGCGCTGGCACTATTGTAGGCATGTATGATTCTGGTGGAAATGGAGGTAGTTACAGTACTACAAGCGGTTGGCATTTTTATTATCATAGGTCAAATTCTTGTTTAGGAATAGGAAATTCAACAACCTCATCAACTTATGGTTTGTATGTTACAGGAGCCATCTATGCTACCTCTGATATTGTAGCGTATTCAGATAGAAGATCTAAAGAAAATATAGTAACAATAGATAATGCGCTAGATAAAGTTAGTAAAATAAGAGGTGTTTATTACACGCCAAAAGAAGGTGATGATAAATCAAGAAAAGTTGGTGTTATAGCACAAGAACTAAATGAAATACTTCCAGAAGCTGTTACGTATGCTGAAGATGTTGATCAATATGGTGTTGATTATGGAAAAATCACGGGATTATTAATAGAAGCAGTTAAAGAACTGCAAGCTAAGGTAAAAGAATTAGAAAATAAATAATATGGCATTGTTAACAAATATAAATGGTAAATTCAGCGTTAGTGACGCAGGTGCAGTAACTTTCAACAATGCGTTTACTTTTCCTACTACAGACGGTACAGCTAACTATGTTTTGCAAACAAATGGTTCAGGTCAAATATCTTGGGCGGTAAATGGTAGCGGTGATATAAGCGGATCTGGCACAGCAAACAAAGTTACTAAATTTACAGGTGCTAAAACTATAGGTAATGGCCCAATAACCTTTGCAACTAATGATTCAACTTTTGCAGGTAGTGTAACCGCAACACATTATAGTTCATCAAGCACAACTGCTAATATTTTTCTTGGTAGCGTGATAACTAAACCAGGTGACAATTTAGGTTTTATTGTTAGAAATGATAGTAATGCTATAATTGGATCTTTACTTAGAACAAGTAACACAGCAAGTAAATTAACAGCTGACACATTAGATTTAAGTGGAACTACTGCTCAATATGTAAGAGGTGATGGTAGTTTTGCTACTTATTCACCAGGCACTGGAACTGTTACAGGATCTGGTACAGCCAATACAATGCCTGTTTGGACAAGTGCAAGCGCTTTAGGAGACTCAATAATAACAACAGGTTCTCCAGCCGGTCAGGCAACTGTTGGTGGAGTTCTTAATGTTACTGGTAATTCTAATTTTCAAGGAAGCGTAGATGTTTTAGGTGTTGATGACATAAGGGTTAGATTTTTAAAAACAACAACTTTTAAAGCAGGTTTGCAAGTTCCAACAACAGCTGGTGATATGATAACAAACTCTGCTGTTGATGATTTTTGTATTAGAAGTCAAACAAATATACTTTTTGCAACAGGTGGTGCTACAGAAAAAATGCGTATTACAAGCGCAGGAAACGTCGGAATCGGAACGACCTCGCCTAGTTCATTTTCAGGATTTACTAATTTAAGTTTAAAAGCAGGTTCAACTGGAAATAATTTAGATTTTTATAATTCAGCTGGAACTAGAATTGGTGCTTTAGTTACTGACGGAAATGATGATGTAATATTAGAAACTTCTGGGCTATCAAGAAATTTAATATTTAAAACTGATAGTGCAGGAACATTTTCAGAAAAAATGCGTTTAACATCTGGGGGTGATTTATGTGTTGGAGTTACATCAGCTCTAGGAAGAATACATATGCACAACTCTGGTACATCTTATTTACACATAAGTAATGATACAACTGGCTCGGGTGCTGGAAGTGGAACAGATATTGGAATTTTCACAGGTCAATCTGATTTACAAATAAACAATAGAGAAGCTGCGTCAGTTATAATTTCAACAAGTGATACTCCAAGATTAACAATAAATAGCTCTGGTAACGTTGGGATTGGAACAACTAACCCAACAAACTACAAGCTGGAAGTTAATGGAAATGTTAAAGGTGATAGTTTTGGTAATGATCAAAACACCACGGCTAGAATATTTGCACCATCAGGCGCTGCGTATAATGGTAGTGGAGCGCAAACGGGTTATTTAATAATGCAACTTCCTGATAATGGCGCTGGTGGAGTCAATAACATGATGAGTGGTGTTATACGTGTTTTTGATTATGCAAGTGGCGAATCATTTGATGTGCATTTTGCAGGATACTGGTATTCAGGTTATAATTGGACCAATTGCACAGCTTTTGTTATAAATCAACCTGGTGTTGAAAGAAACTTTAATGTAAGGTTTGGTGCATTTACAGGTAGCGCAGGAGCCAACACTAGACCTTATATAGCAATAGGTGAGGCAACAAGTACTTGGAGCTATTGTAAATTTTCAGTAATTGAATATACTTCTGGTCATTCTAATATGAACCTTTACAAATGGAATAGTGGTTGGGGAGCAAGTCTTTCTGCAACACTACCAGGAGCAGTTTTAAGAACGGTTACAAATACTCAAACTAATAACTGGAAACGATCGGGTTCTGACATGTACAATGCTAATTCAGGCAACGTCGGGATCGGTACGACTTCGACTGATAGAACTTTAGATGTTCGTGGCAGTGGTTTAAGTATTTATGGCACTGGTAATAATACTGAATTAATGTTAAGAGGTCAGGTTGAAGGAACTGGTACTGTAAGAAACGTAGGTGCATTTCATTGGTCAATTAGAGGTGATGTTGGTGGTGATAATGATGATTTAAAATTAGTAAGATTTGTAACAGGTACTTATAGTGGCATTGCTATGCAAGTGCAAAATTCAACAGGTGATATATTTTTTGGTAACACTATTGTAAACCCTGCAAGTGGTTTTTCAAATCAAAGAGGTCTTGGATATGATAATAGTACTGGTAATTTAGAAGTAGCGTCAACAAGCGGTACTGCAATGACTATTGGAAGAAATGAGGCTTCTGATGGGCAAATATTACAATTAAGAAAAGAAAGCAATATTAAACATTCTTTTGGTTCAACAACTAGTTATCTTTTAGGCAACGTAGGAATCGGAAAAACTTCGCCTACCTTAAAATTAGATGTTTCTAGTAATGGTACTGTAGCTAGATTTCAAAGTAGCGGTAGTTATTCTGATATTTTATTTCAAAGTTCAGCAGGATCTAACTTTGTTAATTTTGGTAACGTAAATCAATTTTTACTATATCAAGGTGGTGGAGGTGGAGCTAACGTAACAACTAAAATAGATATTTCAGGTAATGCTGTGTTTAAAGGTGATGTGGTTGCTTATGGATCACCATCGGATATAAGATTAAAAGAAAATATAAAACCTATCGAGTCAGCTTTAGAGAAAGTAAGTAAACTTAATGGAGTAACTTTTGATTGGAAAGAAAAAGTTGAAGATTTAGATAAAGAAGGAAATCCTATCAACTTGCAACAATGGAAACATGACATTGGGTTTATAGCACAAGATGTTCAAAAAGTTATACCAGAGCTTGTAAGAGAAAATGATAATGGTATGCTTTCTATGAGACATCAAGGTATTGCACCAATATTGCTTGAAGCTATAAAAGAATTAAAAGCTGAAATAGAGGAATTAAAGTCTAACAAATGTAATTGTAATAAGTAATGGGAGTACCAAGTTCAGGAACGCTAGAAATGATAAAAATCGCTAGAGAAAGAAGATGGTCTAATTACAGTGGTAACGGAACAATAACTGGACCTATATCTATGTATAACCTTATATTAGGTGGCAATACAGGTGGGGCTGTTAATTCAGGTGATACATACTTAACACCTAATCCAAGTTCACCTACAGTATTACCAGGAGGTCCACCACCTATAGATACACCATACAGGTTTAGTAATTTTTATGGTTATGAACAAACTACCACAAGAACAGCATTTAATTATATTTATGATAGTAGCAGTGGACCTAATGGTTCTTGTCAATCGGGATTTACACAGGGACCATATTATCACACTGGCTTAAATTTAATGCCTAGTGTTGGAGATGTTGTTTACCAAGGTGCTGCACCTAGTACAACTAAAGCCGCCGCTGGTTATTACACACCTTACACAACAACTGGGTTTCCCCCAACATCTAGCAACCAATGGTTTAGAATAATTGGTTTAAACGGAGTGGTACACTCAACAGGAAACTGTTAAAATAAAATTAATAAATTAAAACAATAAAAATGGCAATTACTTACAAATGGACAATTAACCAAATGAATGCACACATCCAAGCTGAGGGCGAGGATAATGTGATATTTACAGTACACTGGACTTATGAAGGTTCGGAAGAATCTGGAGGAGAAACTTATAGAGCAAGTCAAATAGGTGCTCAAAACTTTACTTATGTAGCTGGAGAACCTTTTATACCTTATGCAGATACTGAAGCTTTTGAAGCTGTAGTGATCGGTTGGCTGGAAGACGCTTTAAATGTACCAGCTATGGTAGTTAATATTGAAGCTCAAATAGCAAAGCAAATTACACCAGTAAATGAAGATTTATACTTTACATGGGATAACCCACCAGTTCCAGCACCCCAACCATCTCCACCACCTACTGAAGAATAGTGTAAGTTTTATAAAAAACAAGTGATAGTATAACTAAACCTATATTGCTAGCGAAGCAATATTAACCAAAAATAAAGTTTAACCCTTAAAACCAAAACACGATGACTTATTTTTATTCGTTGAGCTCAAGTATGGGCCAACCACAAACACCGCAGATTACC
>WLWE01001461.1_pt1 | contig 17328 bp, 20 predicted proteins | sample 6718301 | NCBI WGS metagenome assembly WLWE01 (sample SAMN12718691, study PRJNA515312) | sponge metagenome | isolation source: marine sponge | host: Mycale hentscheli | place: New Zealand: South Island, Marlborough, Capsize Point | collected 2003-05-01 | reverse complement strand
CTGTTGGCGAGATAGGTCACTCGGGTAGATTCGCTCGTCTGTCATTGCCTTCGCAGCCGCTATGACTATGGATAACAATAGTTTAGGTCAGATGTCCAAAATCGTCAGATCTTGAACAGGTTCTAAGGAATTCCAGTCCTTGCGGAAGTGATTCGAGGAAACGAAGTCCCAAGTTCAGTAGTTCGTATTCTCGATTCTCAACGTACGCTTTGCCATCGACGTCGGTCTTGGCGAACGAGATTGGACTCTCAGTTGATATCTTAAAGAACATGTCTGCTCCGCGGTTCATCAACAAGCGATTCAAATTGCGCTGAAGATCCAGTGTGATTTTCGGTTCCGAGTAGTCATCGATGAAAAAATATAGGGGTCGATCAGCCAAGAACGGTGCATGCTCGCGGAGTAGTGCAACAATTCGAACGAGCGCTTCCGGCCCGCAATAGCCGGTCGCTTGCTCCTTGTGGAGATGCTGCTGTTTTCGTTGTGCACGTCGGCGTTGACGATTCTCTAACGCACTGACTAGCCCCTCGATGGTAGAGCCACTCGGATCCTTGGCTGGCTCCATACTCGACAGCTCCCGAATGTCGTCACACATTCGGGCTTCAACGGCAACCAGCGAATTCGGGAAGCGTCTTTTGCTCCACGACCGAATGCTCTTGAGCAATCCCGCCACAAGTATCACGACGAGAAAATGCATCGGAACGTCAAGTCCGTTGTCGTCCTCTGGAAGTTGGTACCGCGGAAACGAAAAATACAGATCGTCGCATCGGTAGTAGCTACCGATGTATCGAATCTCGGCGGGCGCGTCGGAGCCTACTGAAATCCTGTAGTCCAAGGAGAGGGCGCGAAACACGGTAGTCTTGCCGCAGCCCCTAGGTCCTGTAACAACGGTGTTCGTCCTGCTTTCGATTTGATGAAGACCCAAAACTCTTTCTGAGTAGAGGTTCTTCAATAGCAGGTTCGAACTTCCAATTTGCTCGCAATTCGGATAGTCGAACGGTGTGGTTAGCGCATTATCACCGGTACGCTCATCGCGTGCATCAAGGAACTGCACTTCCATCGCGTTTAGCTTTTGCAGCAGATCTCGGGGGTTCTGTGCCAGATGGTCTGCAAGTTTGTCCGTTTCGATTAGATGACGACTAAGAAAGTCATTACGAAGCACTTCGAATTCGTACCGTTCGAGCGCCGACGAGGGCCGTCCGGGAAGGCTCTCCAAGAGGGATCGAAGGATATTGGCAACGGACAGGAAATCCGAACGATGGGCAGAACTCAGCGCGAACTCACTAGCGCCGAAGTCCGTGATACGAAACCGGAACCGGCCATATACATCGTACTTCGGAGGTTCAACGAGGATGTTTCCATCGTGCAGGTCGCCATGCTGAATTCGATCCGGGCGCTCGGTAAGCTCGAAGAGTAATTCGAACATGCACTCTAGGAATTGCTTTACGAATGGAATTGAAAGGTCTCTGCGGGCTTCCTTGGCGAACTCTCGCAAGCTTTTGCCGTCAACGTACTCGCATTCAAATACGACGAACTCGCGCCCACCGATTTCCGGAGCATTCCAATCGTCCGGCACAGTCCAACGAAAGGCTCTTGTGTACTTCACGACCGAGGGATGTCGGATCGTGTTCGGCAATCGCGCCTCCAACCGATACTCGTCCTCTTCAAGGTTGTCTTTAAGATTCTCTACTGGGACGAATTTCAGCGCGATATCGCTGCCAATTGTCGAATCGCAAGCTCGGAAAACGTGGCCGTTATTGCCGCTTCCAAGGTGATCAACGATTGGATGCTCCGGGTAGCGACTCAGCCGCTTGCCGAGAAAAGGGTCAACAGGTGGAAGATTTGCCCGAACCACTACGAGTTCCGCCTGAAGACCAGAACGTTCTCGTCTCGTACACCGCGCTGGTCACGCCTAGCACGCCTGATGTCCGGGATCCGATCTCGAATCAGATCCGTTAGCTGCAAGCTTGGTGCGTACCGCTCGAAGATTTCGCGAATGAGAGTAGATGGGTAGCGTTCTCCCTTGCGAGTTGTCTTCTCACCTACGACGATGACGCAATGTCCACCTGATGACAGATGGACTTGAGCGCGTTTTGCGAGCGAGGTAGATGCCCGCAAGAAACCTTGCATGCTGCTCAGGCTAGTGTCAGTTGACTTTTGGCCGTCTTGGCCTAGAAACCACAATCTCAAACGGTTGTCGCGGGCGTAGTCGAGCGCGTTCATATACGGTGGACTGGTAATGATCGAATCAACATGCTCAGGCCAATTAGACCTTCCAATGAAACTGTTGCGGACAGTAGCCTTCAAACCGACCGATGGGAATTCAACCCGTCTATATGCACGGTCAACCTTGGCTGCTAATCGAGAGTAGACCTCGCGAGCGCTATACATCTCGGGAAACTCGTCCCTCGGGAACTTTCGAGTTCTAAGGTACGGAACCAAATGGCTGCTCGGGAACGATAAAAATCCGGGACGCTGGTGGTGCAAGATTCCGAGCAGGCAACTCAGCGAGAAGAAATCCCTTCGCGCTCGTAGCACATTGGCCCACCGGATGGTGTCCCTAAGCGTATCAGGGTGGAAGAAGGCCCTAACCCACGGCGGAACTCGGCGTAGGTCCGGCGACGGCTCACTGCCCACCGCTGCCTTCGCCTGCTCGAGCGCTCTTCGAGCAGTCGCCAAAGTCTTCGGTGCCGACAGCTTTCCTTTAGTAAGTACAAGTGCGTATCTACTCGCATCTGAGGCGAAAGCCTGCCTTCCGTTGAGTCGCGCGGAAAGTGGAACCGTGCCACTGCCGCAGAACGGATCGACCACAAGGTCGCCTTCATTGCTGAATTCACAGACCAAGTCAGCCGCTATTCCACTCTTCAGTTTCCCGATATACGGGGCAAGCTGATGAAGGGTGCATTCTGTTGACGCGTGCGATTCCGCCCACGACGATGGGGCGAGGCGAATCGCTGAGTTGCCTGCGCCGGCACTTGGAGGCGGCTCGGTACTCTTCGGTAGTGGGTCTATGGCGGAAAACGTTGGCACAGGGTCCTCTCGTAGAACGCTATCGAAAACCGACGTTTCTGCGGGATTCCTTGGTGCGGATCGTTGACGGTCTATACAGCGGTCCAGAATCTCTCAAAACTGTTTCTCGATACATGTATCTCAACATGATAGCTTCGCACGGAAAAATAGGGCTGGTTGATGCTCGTCGGCTACGCGCGTGTCAGTACCGCTGACCAAGACCTTTCCCTCCAAGTCGATGCTCTCACGGAAGCCGGGTGCGAGAAGATCTTTAGTGCATCTCCCTGGGCCAGCCACCAAGGAGTGGTCCGCAAAAAGTACCAAGTTCTCACAATCCCATCTTGCGGCTGGGACTATCAACCCATCGCGCCCAAGGAACGCTACCGCAGCGCCCAAGCTCTCACCGTTAAAGCGTTCCGTATCTCCTTGTGGTCATTTCTCTCGGGCCGGATGTACAACCCTAAGGGATTGGGGGGCCTGTTGTCTGACGACATGTGGAATACCTGCGTAGGTCAGCCACGTTGTTCTGCCTCCTGCGGGAGGTGTCGTCCCACTACCTTGATATTGAGGTAGGCATCAATCCAGGTTCGCCAACGTTGCCGCAGCACAAAGACTACCGTTTAGGTACCGCCGCTTGGCTGGAGTTGGATGGGGATCAGGGCACGGCCGCCATAGCCGCTTCAGGGGACACCGCGGGCGCAGCCAATCCGGGACGCTCAACAGCAGGTGGCGGTGCGCCGCAATGGTGGCACGGTGAGTCTGCCGGATACGGTGAGTCTGCCGGCTCAGGGCCAGGCGGCTACGCCAAACGCTGCGAGCGCGGGCTCTCATCCATGGCCGCGATCATGCGCTGGGCCAGTTCCACCAGTAATTCTTCTCTACGTGCGGCGGCGGCGGGATCGCGCCAGCGGTTGTGTGTGTCATGGGGATCGGTGCGCCGGTCGTAGTATTCGCCCCAGTCTTCATCTAAGTACACAGACAAGCGGGCGTCAGCCGTGACCAAGGTGCGTACCCGGGCGGGTTTGGTGAAACCCATCCGGGCGACGGCGTCGTTGAATTCGATGAGCAAACTCTCGCGCACTTCGGCGGCGCCTGCGAGGCAAGCCAACAAGCTGTGGCCCTGCATGCCGAAATAAGGCCCCACACCGGCCCGCGCCAATACGGTGCTGGCGATGTCGATGGTGGAGCCGAGCGCGTTCGAGACGCGGCTTTCACGCTGGTGCGGATCGGACCAGATGAAGGGCACTTTGTTGATGGACTCCAGGGCTAGCGCCCCTTTCAACATCAAGTTGAAGTCGCCTAGATAATCACCGTGATCGGCGTTGAAGCAGATCACGGTGTTGTCATAGTGCCCGCTGTCACGCAGCGCCTGCACGATGGCGCCCACGGCGTCGTCTATCATCGTCACCATGCCCGCCGTCAACGCCATGGCCTCGCGCACTTGCCGCTCATCGGCTAGGGCAAAGGCGGTGGTGGCCGTCACCGGCTGCGCCCCGGCCCGGGCCAGTTTCATGCACGCCGCTAGCGGCATGGGCGGATTGCGGTGAGCGGCATAAGGTAACGGTAATGCGAAGTCATCCGGATCGTACATATCCCAATAACGGCCCGGCGGGGTAAACGGATGATGCGGATCGGGGAACGATACGAAGGAGAAGAAAGGCCCGCCGTATGCGCGCTGAGCGGCCAGCCAGGCGCAGGCTTGCTCGCGGATGTAGGCGGTCGAGTAGAGGGCTGCGGGGATGGCTGTTCTATAAGCTTGCGCACAAGCGTAGTGATGCGGCAGTTGATTGGCCCGGTCGCGCAGCGCGGCCCAGTCTGTTCTCTGTTCGCGTAACCACTGTAAATAGTGGCCGTCCGCTTGGTCCCCGTGACCGAGTACCACATCGACGTGATCGAAGCCGTAATAAGGTGTTTTAAAGGCATACCGGCCGGGCCCTTGGTAGCGCGCCGGTTGCTCTTGCCAGTAGTCGCCCGCCTCGGCTTGCCAGGCTTCCGCTAGAGGGCCCGAGGCGAAAGCGGCCCGGCCTACGGGGGCGGTGGTGGTGAACGGTTGCAGGTGGGATTTGCCTATGGAGGCGGTTTTATAACCGGACCGGCGCAACGCCTCGACGAAGGTGTTGGCCCGTTCGGGCAAGATGCAGCCGTTGTAGCGCAGTCCATGGGCGGTGGGAAAGCGGCCCGTCATCAAACTGGCCCGGTTGGGCATGCACACCGGGCTTGCCACGTAGAACCGGTCGAATCGGGTGCCGCTGGCGGCCAGTGCGTCGATGTGAGGCGTGCGCACTACCGGATGGCCAGCGCAGCCCAGCCAGTCGGCACGGTGCTGATCGGTCATGATGAACAGGAAATTGGGCTGTTTGCTCATTTATGCGCTGCTCCACACGACTGGCCGTTGGGCGGTGAGGGCGGCTATACCCTGGTGCAAATCACTACTGCCGTAGGCGCGCGTCGCCAAGTCATCGTCGGGTGCCGCGCGTGCGTCCGGCAACCGTGCCGCAGTAGGCTCGGTCACTGCCATGGCGTCGTACAGGGTCCGGGTCATGGCCTTAGGCGCCTTGGGACGGTCGCAGGTAAGCGTCGCTACGGCAGCGGATTTACCGAGGCGCACGGTGCTGTTATCCGCCGCGGTGTTGTCTTTTGTCGCGGGGGCTTTTGCCGTGGGGGCTTTGGTCACCGGGTTTTGGTCACTGGAGCTTTTGCCAGGGGGATCAGGCAGGGGGCAATACCAGCGTGGCGGTGCCGAACACGCGGGTCTCCCCTCGCTCGTTGGTGACGGTGAGGTCGAGTTCGACTTCGCCCCGGTGTTCGGCTATGTCGGTCACGACGGCGCTTATCTTGTGCGGCGTGTCCACTAGCACGGGGGCGCGAAAAACAGTATCGATTTTGCCGATGCGCCCGGTTGGCGCCCAACGGTGCAAGACCGCGGTCAAAAAGCCTTGACTCATTACCCCCGGCACGATGGCGCTGGGCAGGCCCAATTCGCGCGCTGCTTGGTGATCGGTGAAGCGCGGGCCGTTCCAGCCGGCCGCCGCGCAGAAGCGGCGTACGTTGCCGATGCTAGTATCCGGGGTGAAGTCCGGCAACTCAGCGCCGAATTCGACTTCAGCGATGCTGTGGACGCTCATTTTGCCGGCGCTCATGAGGTTTTGCTCTCTTTGATAACCAGGCGGGTGTCGGCATCGGCCACTTTGTCGCCGTTGTCGTCAAACAGCTCCATCCGTGAGACGACGAAGATCATGCGTCCGGAGCGGCCGGTCTTCGCGTAGATATCGTGTACATGGGTGTGGCCGGTGAGTTTTGCGCCTGGCCGTACTGCTTTGTAGGGGGTGACATCTTTGCCGCCATCAAAGCCAACGCCGCCGAACATGGGGAAGTCCTGCGGTAGGTTGCGGCCCCTGGCGAGGCTGGAAACCCAGGTCGGCGTGGCTTGGAAATCGGCATGGGCCGGATCGGTGAAGCGCGGCGCGATCTCACCGCAGGCTCTAGCGCATTCGGCCAGCACTTCAGCATTGACCTCGAATTCCTTGGTCTCGAATTGATGGCCTAGGTATTTTTCTTTGATCTGTTCGATGTCGTCCATTCGATAGTCTCTACGGTGCTGGTGCTTATAGGGTTGGCGCTGACATAGCTTTAAGATTGAGGGGCTTTAAGATTGAGGAGCCTTGAGATCGAGGGCCTCGAATTCCTCCGCTTTAAGCGCTTCCACCAGTTCGCCTTCGCAGCCGATGGGCGCCGGGAAGCGGGTGCCGCTGCGGCCTATATGACTGACGATATGGGCATCGCTGCCGCCGATGCCGAGGTAACCCAACTCATCGGCCATCGCTTGCGCCACCTCATCCTCGTTGCCGCGGCTGCCGCCATTGATGGTTTCCACGATGCGCACGCCCGCGGGCACACCGTAGGTTTCGATATGGGCCGACATGCCGACCCGTTGGCGGCCCGGGTGACAGGGGGCGGCGACAGCGCCGTGGCGCTCACACTGCTCTAACACCATGGCCAGCGGTAGGCGTATATCGGCGAAGTCGAAGGCGGCGCTGAGGGCGGGGGTGACGCCGTAGACCAGCACGTGTCCATATTCGGTTTCTACTTCACTGGCTTTGAGGATGGTGATGCCGAACTCGGCGGCTAGGGCGCTGTAGTCGGATTCGTCGTCGAATTGCCGGTGTTCGGACAACACGAAGCCGTCTATGGGTAGGTCGCGGGTTTTGATCCATTGACAATAGTTTTTGACCTTGGCCCGGCCGTCGTCCGATTTGATGGAGTGTGCATGTAAGTCAAGGATCACGGTGTTACCCCGCCAGTTGTTGCCCCGCCAGCCGTTGCCCCACTAGCCGTTGCCAATGGGCATCGAGTTGTTCGATCAGCGCGTGTTCGTCAGCGCAATTATCGATCACTACGTCGGCCCGGGCGCGCCTTTGTTCGTTGGACAGTTGCGCTGCTAGGCGCGCTTCCACCGCTGCGCGGTCAACCCCGTCGCGGGCGATGGCGCGGCGGATGGCGATCTCATGCTCGGCGATGACCACCCAGACCTCATCGACGGCGTCTTCCCAGCCAGCTTCAAACAGCACCGCCGCTTCCAGCACGACCACACTGTACGGTTGTTTGGCTCTGTGTTCTTCGATGCGCGCCTCGGCCAGCCGCCGGATGGCCGGCCAGACGATATCGGTGAGTTCTTTTAGGCGGTTGTTTTCGCCAAACACTCGCGCGCCTAGGGCTTTGCGATCGATGTGGCCACTGCCATCGACGATGGCCTGACCGAAGGTGGCGACTACCTGCTCAAAAGCCGGTGTCTCCGGCCCGTAGGCGGCGTGCCCCAGTTTATCGGCATCAATGATATAGGCACCGCGCCCGCTCAGATAACTTGCTGCGGTGGATTTACCGGAGGCGATGCCGCCAGTTAAGCCTATAACTTTCAATGAGTAGTTCCTCTGACGCGCAAGCCCGTTATTTTAGCGAGCACATGGCTATGCGTCGAAGTCGATTAGCGTTTGGGACGCAAACGCACAACGCTCATCCCGCCGTCGCGCCGCCATCGACCGGTAGCGCGACGCCGGTGATGTAAGACGCTTCATCGCTGAGCAGGAAGAGGGCGGCATTGGCCACTTCCTCGGGCCGCCCAGGGCGTTGCATGGGGATCCGCGCCTGGCGTTGCTCGATCAGCGCTTCCGGATCCATGCCGGCCAGCGCCTGCTGATCGGGCAGTTTGACGAAGACCCGCAGCATCGGCGTGTCTATGGGTCCGGGGCACAGAGCATTGACGCGGATGTTGTCGGGCGCCAGGCGAATGGCCATGGCTTTGACATAGCCGATCACGCCGTGTTTGGCGGCGGAGTAAGCGGGGCTTTGCCGCGAGCCGATCAAGCCCGATACCGAGGAGGTGTAGAGCAGGGCGCCACCACCGCGGGCGCGCAGATGGGCGAGCGCCGCTGCCGTGGTGACGGCCACCGAGCGCAGGTTCAGATCCATGGTGAGGGCGAAGTCGTTCCAATCGACCTCTTCGACCCTGGCGGGACCGGGAGTGCCCACGTGATTCCACACGAAATCGAGTCCACCCAGGGCATCGGCGGCCGCGCGCACGATGTCCCGCGCTTCATCGTCGTTGCTGAGATCAGCGGCGATGGTGTGGGCTCGACCGCCAGCGGCTTCGATCGCCTCGGCCACCGCGTGCAGGGCGCTGGCGTCGCGATCGGCCAGCATTACGCTGGCACCCTCGGCAGCGAAGCGCAGGGCGCCTGCTCTGCCCATACCGGAGGCGGCAGCGGTGACTAAGCCGAGTTTGTTCTCGATTCTCATGGATAATGCACCTTCATGACCGTGGTTGTGGCATTGTTGGCTATGGCCGGTAATGGCGTCTACTCAACGTAAAATCGCACTGGGTAAAATCGCACCGGGTAAAACCACACCGGGCACCGGTAGGCGTTCTTTATCAGCCGAGTGAGCACTGAATTTTGTCAAATAGTGTGCTGCAAGAAGCGCTAGAGGCGCGGGTGGAACTGGCGCAGTCTTGGTTTTGCCAACTGCACGAAGGCGCCGCTTATGACGGCGGCGGTATCACCCGCGCGTCCTACGGTGACGGTGACGGTGAACGATGGGCCCACGTGCTCATGGCGCGCGCAGCCTGCCAACTGGGCCTAGAGATAGAGGCCGGGCACGCGATGACTAAAATCGCCGGCCAAGTTGATTTTAGTTTGGATATGCGCAGTTTAGATGGCGGCTTGTTAAATGAGTTGGAAGGCCGCCTGGTAGAGATGACAGGGGCCATGGAGCGCCGCCCTCAGGTGCGCTTCGCATTGGGCGCGTTTACCCGTGCCGCGCCTGGGAGTTTAGATGCCGATAGCAAGCGCGCGCTGCGCGCAGGCATTGATGAACCCGGCATGCAGGCGCTGGATATCACCAGCGGTGCCTCCCACGGTGCGGCGGCGTTTGCCGCCGCCGGTGTGCCCACCGCCATGCTTGTTCATCCGCCATGCCAACGGCGGCCACGATCCGGATGAGGCGATGGCCCTCAGTGATTTTATGCAAGCCACGCAGGTGTTGGCGTGGTGGCTTGTGAATGCAGCCAACTGAAGGGGGAAGAGCTGATGGCGACGATGGCGGAGAAAGCGGCGCGGTTCAAAGCGCTGCATGAGGAGCAGGGCGCTTTTATCATGCCCAATCCGTGGGATCGCGGTTCTGCCAAAGTGATGGAGCATTTGGGTTTCAAGGCGCTGGCAACGACCAGCGCCGGATTCGCCCATACCCTGGGCCGGGCGGATGGAGCGTTGAGCGCCCAAGAGAATATCGAGCACTGCCGCGATCTCGGCAGTGCGGTGGCCGTGCCCATGAGTGCGGATCTTGAAAACTGCTATGCCGATGATCCGCAAGATGCTGCGAAGACCTTGCTGGCGGCGGCAAAAGCCGGTATGGCGGGCGGTTCCATCGAAGATTACGACGGTGCGCGCATCTACGATTTCAATCATGCGGTGGAGCGGGTGCGGGCGGCAGCCGAGGTTCTTGGCTCGCGTCCTCACCCGTTTATGTTGACGGCCCGCGCGGAGAATCTGATCCGCGGTGTGCCGGACTTCGATGACACCATCCGCAGACTGCAAGCTTTCGCGGCGGCGGGCGCCGATGTGCTCTACGCGCCGGGTCTTAAAACCATCGCAGAGATCCGCACGGTGGTGCAATCGGTAGGCAAGCCTCTGAATGTGTTAGCGCCTATGGCCAGGGGGGTGAGCGTCGAGGAGATGGCGGCAGCGGGCGTCAAACGCATCAGCTTGGGCGGCGCCCTGTTGCGCGCGGTGATGGCGAGTCTGTTCACGGCGGGCACGCAGATGCTGGAGGAGGGCACGTTTACTTGGACCGGGGCGCTGACGCGAGAGAAAGATATCGCGAGCCTTTATTGATAGCTGCTGCGAGAGGCCGAAGACCGGCACGGTGGGCTAACAGCACTTTCGGCCTGTTCACTGGCATTGAGCGCCGGTCCCGGTTGCTCACCCGGGCTTTCGCCCTGCTCTCCAAGCTGGCCACATTGCGAAGCGCTGATCGCCGCGGTTTACGGGGCGCGGGATCAGGCTGTGCAACGCTCACGGCTACCCAAGGGATGAGCAAACTTCTTTAAGAGTCACGCCGTACTTGCGAAAATCAGGCTAATTGGCGGATTTATCCGGATGCTAGTTAGAGATATTCGCCGAGTCGCTAGACGTGGTACATGTAGCGATTGCGCTGCGGGTGACGCTGATTGGCGTGGTGTGGTCCACCGCTACACGTACTTCGTGCATGGTGGCATCACGGTCATGGTTTGCGCGCGGCGGGGGTAGTGGGCGCGGGCGCCTGCGCAGCGGCCGGCTTCGGGCCGGCTCACAGCGGCTCTGCGGACGGTTGTGCGGCGAGCTTGGGCCATCGCCGGCGGCTCCAGTGCTATGCTCCGGCCTTATGCTATATAAGCCTTATGCTATATAAGCCTTATGCTATATAAGCCTTATGCTATATAAGCCTTGGGCTATATAAGCCTTGGGCTATATAAGCCTTGGGCCAGGTGACGATGGCCTGGAGTGGTGTAGACATGTCCGATTGGCGGCCGCAGACGTTGCGTAGTTATCAGAGCAAAGGGTTCGCTGAGCGTTCCGGGTTCGGCACGCGCCCGGCGCTGCTCATCGTCGATTTCATCAATGGTTTTACCGATCCTGCGTCGCCGCTAGGCGGTGATTTCAGTGCTGAGTTGGCGCAGACCCAACGGCTGTTGGATGCATTCAGGGCGTCGCACTTGCCGGTGGCTTACACGACGACGGCTTACAGCGCCGAGCTATTGGACGGTGGGCACTTCGTTCGCAAAATACCGTCCCTAGCGCTGCTGCAGGAGGGCTCGCCGCCCACATATATCGATGAGCGGATCAAGCAGCGGCCCGGTGAACACGTGGTGGTGAAGAAGTACGCCAGCGCGTTTTTCGGCACTGATCTGTACCGGCTTTTGCAGCGCGACGGGGTGGACACAGTGGTGCTGGCGGGTTGCACCACTAGCGGCTGTGTGCGGGCTTCGGCGGTTGATTCGCTGCAGTACGGTTTTCGAACGGTGGTGGTGGCCGATGCGGTCGGCGACCGGGCGCGCGAGCCGCACGAAGCGAGTCTGTTCGACATAGACGCTAAGTACGGCGACGTCATCAGCACTGCTGATGTATTGAGTCAATTGGCGCGGCTCGCCTGCCATAACGTTGATTGATTGGGGTTGATTGATTGGCGCTGATTGATTGGCGTAATTTACTGGCTGCGAGGTAGTTCGCATGGTGGGCGATCGGCGTTTTTCTTCCGTGTTCGACACGTTACTGGATGATAACAAGCGGCAACTGGATGGCCTGATGGGGATGCCATCCGGCCCCACGGCTGGTGCTAGCGCGCTGCTACCGGGTGCCAGGCCGTGGCCGCAAAGCCGTGAGCCTGGGGCCGATGATTGGAGCGATAGCACTATTGCCGCGGAGTTGGATGCCCGCTTCGGCAAAAGATGGCGGTTCGAGATCCGGGAGCAGCGCCGCGAGGGCGATGAAATCATCGTATTGGGCCGGCTTAGCGTGCCGGACAAAAACCTATCCCGCTCGCACTTCGGCGCCGCCAGGATGGGTACGGCCAGTGGACCTAGCGGGACCAGTCAAGGTGTTGCTTTCAGTTTGGGCGCAACTGTGCGCGACGAGCGCGCTGCCACCCGTGCCGCTGCCTTGGCGGCGCTGGATAATTGCGCGAGTATGCTTTAAAAGCCCATCTGCGCGAATAAGGACAACGGCATGACTTGGTTATTAACCGTGGGCGCACCAGCGCCCGATTTTGAATTGCCTAACCAGCATAACGCCCGCGTGTCATCAGCCGACCTACACGGCCACTATGCGTTGTTGTGGTGGTATCCCAAGGCCGATACCCCCGGCTGAACCCTCCAAGGTAAGGGACTCCGTGATCGATTCCCTGAATTCACTAGCCGCAATGCGGTGATTCTAGGCGTCAGTTGCGACCCGCCGCGAGAGAACCGTGCATTTAAAGAGAAGTTCGATTTTCCGTTTGATTTGCTCTGTGACGTAGAGAGAGCGGTCAGCATGCTCTATGGCGCTGCCGATTCGCCGCAGACGATTTATCCGGCACGCATCAGCTATTTGATCGATCCGCAAGGCCGGGTGGCGCGGGTGTACGCCGAGGTGAATCCCGCAAGTCACGCAGACGATGTTTTGCGGGATTTGGCGGCACTCTAGCGGCTTGGGACGTTTCTGCACGCAGGGGTTTTACGGGTTTGACCGGACACATTGGCATAGTCGGCTGTTCAGCCGAGGGCGCGGCGCTTTGTTATAGAACCATTTGTCTGGAGGGCGCGCGCTACCTGGGTGATTACGCTCATCCGGAAGTCTCCATGCATACGCCGCCCTTGAACGCCTATGTGGCATGCCTGGAGCGGGGCGACATGGAGGGTGTGGCGCGGATAATGCTGGACTCCGCCCAGGTGCTGGCCAGAGCGGGGGCGGACTTTCTCATTTGCCCGGATAACACGATTCATCAGGCTTTGCCGAAGGTACTGCCAAGGTCTGCGCTGCCGTGGCTGCATATCGCTGAGGTGGTGGCGCAGGAGGCGCTGGCCAATCATTACGGAAAAGTGGCGATTGCCGGAACCCGTTGGTTAGTGGAAAGCGATGTTTATCCTCACGCTTTTGGCAAAAAGGATTTGCAGTGCTTTTTACCGCCGCCGCAAGAGCGCGGTGAGATACACCGAATCATCATGGATGAGCTGGTCAATGGCCGCGTCGAAGCCGGTTCAATCGATTATGTGAAGGATGCTGTCCAGAGATGGAAAGGAGAAGGCTGCACCGCCGTCGCCCTCGTATGCACGGAGCTGCCATTACTGTTTACGCACACTTCATGTCCGTTGCCGGTATTGGATTCCACCCGGCTATTGGCACGCGCCGCGTTGCGGCGGGCCGTGGCTTGGGGACGGACCAGCGCAACGTGTTGATTCTTTGACATTGACCCGTTCCTAAAAAAACCATCCAAAGGAGCAATGCTCTGATGTCGAGCAAGCTTATCGAATTGTCCGATGGCCTGATGGTCGAGGTTGAGGCGCGAGAGGACAGCGGCATGGCCCATCCGATTAGCGCCCATCCGATTAGCGCCCATCCGATTGGCGCTGGGTGTGCCGAACAGGTGGAAGGTTCACTGGCTGCGGTGGAACCGCTGCTGCTGAAAGCCGTGCAGCCGGTGGTATCCGTACAGTGCGCTAAAGTAAGATTTCCTCAGCGACGCTTGCTGAAGTCTCAGCAGTGTCAACCAGACTCAGATCAGCGCTGTCGCATATACTCCAACAGATCGGGACTGGGCAAGCCGGTTTCCTCCAGCCCCGCGTCACGTTGAAATCCGAGTATGGCCTCGCGGGTCAATTGCCCCATGCGCCCGTCGATAGGCCCCGGATCATATCCTTGCGCAGACAGGACTCGCTGGGTGTCCAGCACTAGATTGCCGGTGATGGGCACCGAGCGCAGTTGTCCCGGCATGGCTAGGCGGGTGTATAGAGCCAGCTTGCGGGCGAGCCCTTTGTAGAGGGCATTGGCTTGCCGCTTTTGCACTTCGCTGAGCGAGCGCCAGACGACGCCGCGGTTTTGCAGGGCGCGCACATGGCGCTGGGTGGCGGCGAGGGTGATCCAGGCGTAGGCGATGACCGGATCTTTTTTGACCCCCTCGCCATTGAAGTAGGACACGCCCAAGGTGTATTGCGCTTTGGCGTCGCCCTGATCGGCGGCGCGCCGGTACCACTTGACCGCTTCCTCGTCGTCAACCGGCACGTCTTCGCCAAAATCGTAAATCTGGGCCAGGTTGTATTGCGCCGCCGCCACGCCTTGCTTGGCCGCTTTCAAGTACCATTGCGCCGCTTTGACGTTGTCTTCTTTAACGCCGTCGCCGAAGTCGTAGACCAGGCCCAGGTGATATTGGGCTTGGGCGAAACCGCCTTCGGCGGCGGCCCGGTACCACTTGACGGCGGCGCGGTCGTTTTCTTTCACGCCCTCGCCCCGGCTCAGCATGAGACCGACGCTGTATTGCGCTTCCCGGCTGCCTTGTTGCGCTGCCGCTAAATACCACTTGAAGGCGGTGGCCCAATCCTTGGGCACGCCATGGCCGCGATCGTACAGGACGGCGAGATTGTTCTGCGCTTCGCGCTCGCCGGCTTCCGCCAGCGGTTGCCACTGCGCTAGCGCCGCCGCGTAGTCGCCGCGTACGTATGCGTCCAAGCCCGCGTCGAAGTCGGCGCCCGCCGATGCGATGGCCCATAAGAGTAGCGGGGCTAGAAGCGAGAAGGCGCCCGGGCGGTATCTTGGCCGTGGCTGCATCGGTGGGGTGAGCCTCGAGTTTGAACGCTACTCGCGGAACTATAATCCTTAGCCGCCGCCTCTGTGACATAGCCCCCGTCAATGTTTTTTTGGCCGGCGGCGTCAGTGGCCACGGTGGTGGCGTGCAAAGCCCCGCCGGCGCAGGCAGGCGCCGTGCCCGTCCCGGCCAGGCGTTCTAGGCCCGCTTCGGACAAGCGCTTCGCGTGCCGGTGTTGTCGTGCAGGACGACACCGGTGAAGGTGCCGCCTGGGCCGAATGCGATCCCGAGCACCGGCGTTCCTTTTTGCCATGGTTGGCCGTGGCTGTTGTTACCAGCCCATGGAGCGGCTGGTGCGCCTGGGATCGGCGGCGCCGCTGATTGCGCCCGTGTGCAGATCTTTTTTGACTGCGCATAAGCCGGCCACCGCGTGCGTCCACTGTGCCAAGCGTTCTACCTGGTGGCCTTTGTCTTGCAACTCATCGCACACCGCCTCGGCGACCCGGCCTTCGATGGTGACGCGGCCAGGCGACGCTTCGTGAGGGGCGAAGCTGTCGGGGTGGCTGTGGGTCATGAGGCGCGGGGCTTCGATGGCGTCTTGTAGCGGCATGGCGAATTGAAAATGATTCAGCAGGAATTGCAGATTGGCTTGCACCTGGGTGTCGCCGCCGGGGGTGCCGAAGGGCATCAGCCATCGGCCTGGGGAGCGGGCGAAGCAAGGGTTGGGGGTCAGCCGCGGGCGTTTGCCGGGGGCCAGGCAGGACGGGTGCTCTTTAACCGCCCAGGACTGGTGGCCACGCGAGGAGATGGCGAGGCCGGTGCCGGGCACGATGGGGGTGTCCCAACTGGTATCGGACGGGTTGGCGCAAAATGCGTTACCGGCTTTGTCGATGATGGCCACGATGGAGGTGTCCGCCGGCAGCTTGGCCGGCTCCCCGCGCACGGCCACGGGCGAAATATACGGCGTGTATCCGGGTATTTTGGCCGGCACGGGCAGGCCGGGGAAGGCCTGTCCAGTGATGCGGGCGCGCTGCGCTTGGCCGTAGTCTTGGCTTAGCCAGGCCGACAAGGGCACATCCACCCATGCCGGATCGCCGAGGTAGGCTTCCCGATCGGCGAAGACCAGTTTGAGGGTTTCGGCGATGTGGTGGAAATAATCGCCGGTGCCGTAGCCTAGGGCGTCGAAGTCCAAGCCGGCGGCGATGTTGAGGGCGGTGTGTAACACCGGGCCCTGGCACCAGGCGCCGCAGGTGTGGATTTCGATGTCTTCGCCGCCTAGCCGGACGGTGCGGGCCACGGATGGGATGATCTCGCTGGCGAAGCCGGCTAAGTCCGCCGCGCTCAGCAGGCCGTCGTGCTCTTGCTGGTGTTTGACGATGGTGCTCGCCAGATCGCCTTGGTAGAAGGCGTGGTGCACGGCGGCCAGGCCGGTGTCGCGATCGGGGCCGGCGGCTTTTTCTTGGTCGCACAGATAGCTCAGGGTGCGGCCTAGATCGGCTTGGATGAACTGCTGGCCTATTCGGGGCACTACGCCGCCGGGCAACCATAGCTCTACGTTGTCCGGGAAGTGCCGGTAGGCATCGGCGTACTGGGCCACGTAGTCGATCATGACGTGGTGGCGGGCAAAACCCGCCGCTGCGTGGCGGATGGCGCGGGCGGCGACGTCGGCAAAGCGCATAGTGCCCCACCTTCGCAATGCCTGAATGCAGGCATCGGGCGCCGCCGGTACTACGGTGCGCCGTACCCCCAGGGGGATTTCGCCGCGGTGGCGGCGGATGTACTCGTCCACGTCCAGGGCCGCTGGCCAGCCGCCCAGGCCGGTGACGGTGAGGGTCTCGCCGGTCTGCGCCCAATGAATGATCATGGGGGCGACGCCAGCGATGCTGACTTGGTCGCTGTAGACCACGCCTAGGGTCAAGATGGCGGCCACGCCTGCGTCCACCGCGTTGCCGCCGTTGTCCAGGATTTCGAAAGCGGCGAGGGCGGCCAGTTCATGGCCAGCGCTGACCACGAAGTTGTGGCCTAGCGTGGGAGGGACTACTGGCATGGGAGGTTCCCGCTTGTGTTGTTTACGCTCGGTTGAACCGGACGGTGGCGTTGCCGGGGGTGGTGGCATCGCCGCTCCCGTCCTTGATGAAGAGTTTCAGCTTGGCTTGTTTGCCGGCCACGTCCACCGACTCGATCTCGCCCTATGCAGGCTTTGTGTTCGCCGGTGATTCCCGCTTTTTTGTCTCTTATGGGCACGGTCCTATGGGCACGGTTTTATCTCCTATGGGCTCTCGTCTATCCCATTTGGCGCACATCCGTCAGGCGTCCTGTTATCGCCGCCGCTGCGGCCATGGCGGGACTGACCAGGTGGGTACGGGCAGCGCGGCCTTGGCGGCCTTCGAAATTGCGGTTGGAGGTGGAGCAAATACATTCTGACTGTCTATACCTAAACCGTAAGCAACACCAAAGAATGCTTCACCATATTTAGGTGGTTCTGCAAAGATGATTTTTAGAGGATCTAATGTCCTG
>WLWE01001459.1_pt1 | contig 17344 bp, 31 predicted proteins | sample 6718301 | NCBI WGS metagenome assembly WLWE01 (sample SAMN12718691, study PRJNA515312) | sponge metagenome | isolation source: marine sponge | host: Mycale hentscheli | place: New Zealand: South Island, Marlborough, Capsize Point | collected 2003-05-01 | reverse complement strand
AGATCAATAAGTAATCTTAATGCTGATCTATTATTATCAACATGATATTTCTCTCTAAATAATTGTATTCTGTTTAGAGTAGAAGCATCTAAAAATATTGTCTTTGTTCTTTCTCTACCTTTTGATATTGGCATATCATTATCTGGTACATCAAAAGGATATTTTTTCTGTAAGTGTATAGTGTTTTCCTGAAATAAAGGATCACCTGATTTAACTAAATATATAGGTTGTCTTTTAGAATGTGATACAGAACATCTTTTAATATCAAGATTGCTTGCAATATACTCTTCAGAACATTTAAACTTGTAGTGTAATATACATATTAGATAGTTTCTTCTATCTAAATAAACTCTTTTTCTTGTTGCTTTACTTGGTACTAGTTTTCTTAACTCTTGTACTACATCAAGCATTGAATATTGTTGGCTCATATAAAAAATGGAAATAATAATCCTTTGATTTCAGCTACTAAGCTACCGAATATTATTGAATTCCAAAAAGAATGTGTACTATAATATTCCCAAAAAAAATACAAGGCAAATACTTGTGTAAGTAATAAGTACATGTAGCTAGCTATCAGAAGATAGCAGCCTAAATCATTAGACTTTTTCATAATAAATAAAATTAATTTAAACTTTCAAAGTTTGCTATAGCAGGTGTATCATCATCATCATCATCTCCATTGTCATCTGGATCAAAATCTCTAAGATCTTCTAATATCATAGCAACACTAATATCTAATAAGAATATAAATCTATCTGCATCATAAAACTCATAGGGAAAACAAGAGTCATCTAATTCTATCTCTTCAAATTTATAACCAATCTTAAAGTTTTGAACAGCAAGTTTAGCTACTTCCTTGATTGTATAGATTTCATCTTGTTTTACCCACAAATCTTCTGGAATTTCTTCTGGTTTATCAGAAGCATCAATGCATATCACTCTTAATGGTTTCATGAAGATCAACTTTGAGCCCTAAGTTATCTAATTCTAGCTTAGTTTCCAAGACTTCATCAAAATTTCCACTAAAGACATCACATTTTCCAGTAGCATCAGTGATTAACACACATTGCTCTGCTTGTTTAAGTTCATGGTCACAAATTTTTATTAGTGAAGCCATTACAAATTCAAAGCTATGATCATCATCATTATACAGTGTTACTTTATGTGTTCTTATTTTTTCTTCCATACTATAATTTACAAAAAAATTACCAGATTTTAATATTAAAATCTTTCCAAACTATCTTTTCTTTATCAAATCCTTCTAAGGCAGATTCAACCCAACGCTCATCTATTGTATTAACATAACATAGTACATGAACAATTGCTGTATCATCTGGATTTAATCTTAAAAGTCTACCAATTCTTTGACTAGCTTTTCTTTCATTACCATATGCATGCATAATAATTCCTTGTTTAAGATCAGGTATGTTTACACCTTCACTTAACTGTAATACACAAGATAATCTGTTAATTTTACCTTCTTTAAACATATCTAAATTTTCTTTAGAATCTGAATTATCACTATGATAGCTATATTTTGATAACTTATCAGCTTGCTCTTGAGTATTAGCAAAAATTATACATTTGTTTTTTATAGAGTCTGCAAGAAGTTTTGTATACTTTTCCTTACTAGGAAAACTTTTTAATGATTTCATTCTTTGTATTCTTGCAATCTTAATACCTTTTGAATGGTACTCAGAATCATCTATTCTTTTACTCCAATAATTATAGTTCTGTATTTCAGAATTGTAAAAAACTCCTCCAGTTTTAGTTTTTACTGGAACACATTTAACATTTGTAAGTTTAATTTTATGAACTACTATTTTGTAATCATTTAAAATACTATCTTCAATAGCTTCATCAGCTAAATATGTATATATAACAGGACAATATTCTTGTACCATCCTTCCCTTTTCAGAATTTTTAAACTTAGGAGGTGTACCAGTTAATCCTAGAATTTTACCTGTATAGTTAGATAAAAATTCTCTATGACTATCTAGTAGACTATGACATTCATCTAAATAAATTACATCATAATCTCTAGGATCTTGTTTATTTAAGCTTAGATATGTAGAAAAATTAGTATTACTAAGTACATTTTCTTTATCAAACTTAACACTTTGATCCTTCCATTCCTGTAGAATAGCTTTCTTAGGAGCTACTACTAAAAATTTTTTCAAAGGAGTATATTCTTTTTCCATATGTTTAAGACCAACTAAGGTCTTTCCTACACCTGTTGCTAAACCAAGACTACATCTTTTATGTTTTTGGCAAGCTTTCAGGGCAATAGATTGAACATCATCTCTATTTATATTTTTCATAAGTTATATCCACCATAAATTAATACTGCAGCTAATATAATTATTCCCATAAGTAAAAAAGCTACAAGCTCTCCGTTATTATTTTTATTCATTTTAAGTAATTTAATTTTCTTGATTCTTTAGGATTGCTGTGTATCCAGTTATGACAACTTCTACACACAGGCAACCATGTACTTTGTATTAAATAATACACATCTCTTTCACTACCACCTCTGGTATGATGTACATCTGTTGCGTATGTTGAACATCCTTTTACTTTTACTTTACATAATGAATTTTCAGTTAAGTATCTCTTTCTTAGCTTCAAATATTCATTATCTTTCTTCTGTCTTCTGGCTGAACTATGACGGATGGTTGATGCATTTGGTTTGTTAACACCTTCTTTTGCCTTGTGGCGACTCCAGCATTGTTTACACCAACGCATACCGTCATAATTTTTCCAGATGTAAGTGAGTTCTTCACATGAATCACACACTTTCTTTTTTTGTTTTATCATTTACATTGATACTTTAATCTTGGTAAATTACTAGAACTTTTTTCTAAGCTCATAAAATTTTTAGGTAGTATACCTTCTTTTATAAACTCTTTAACTATATCATCCTTAGTAATGTTTAGATCATTAAATGTAAGATTATTTTTAAACTTATCATCTGTAGCACTATTGTTAATTAACCAATCAGTTAATGGTGCCTCTGGGAATAAAGTTTGAAAAATAAAGTTAGAGTACATGTTTGTACTTTCCTGTTTAAGTTTGTTAATAACTCTTTGTCCTCTTAAATAAACTCTACTTATTCTCTTTCTTTTTTCCTTACAAGTTTTATTATATTCTTCTTTACTTAAAGATCTAAGCCCATGTAGAGCTCTTTTATAAAGATAATTTTGATAAGCAGTATATTTATCTTGCTCATACTTAACAAAGCTTTTTGGATTAGCTTCTAATTTTTGAAAGTCTGACAGTTTACCTACAAACTGATACTTTCCATTGCGATTTGAATTTTGTTTTGACATGTTATATACATTTGGGGATTAATAAAAATAAAGGGGAAGCGTTATACTCCCCCTTTTAACTAAACTTACTATACTATTACAGATTAAAATCTTCAACAGTAACTTTCTGTGCATCAAATGCAGCTCTTAACTCTTCAACATTATCATGTTTGATAAGTGTATCTGAAGCATTACTAACATTTGAATAAACAGTTTTACGATATATTGGACTGCCCTGTAATGTACAAGGTATTCCTGTAGATCCTGCTACTTTAAGATCTGCTTGAGGATTATTAGCATTAAAAGGTGTTAATGATTCTTTAATAACAATTTTACCTTCTAGTGCAGCTCCTGCTTTTAGATTTAAAGATATCAAATCTTCCATTCTTCCTTGTAACAAAGCGCTCACTTCTTTCTTACGTAAAAATCCTGTATCATCAATAAGAGTTTTATCTTGAACTAATCTTACATATCCATACTCTGGATTTTTTGACTGACTGATAACATTACCTGCTTCATCAGCAGTCACTTTGACATTTGAATTCATAATTTAAATTTTAAATAAATAATTAATTGATTGAGCAGAACTTACTATACCCTTGAATGCTCACATCAAGAGTAAGATTATAGTATAAACTATATGTGCAATATTATTTTAAGAGATCTTCTATATCATCTAGATTGTTGAGATCAATATCTCTAAGATCATCATCATCCATATCTTTAATGATATCATCATCATCTGTTGATTTATGTGGAATAGATTTTCTGCCAATTGCAGAACCTTGAAAGGGATTGTTAACATAGTCACCGGCATTCATTGCCATAAGATATTGGATATCTTGATCAGTGAGGTTTAAAAACTCCTCAATACTCAAGTAAATAACCTTGCCGTTTGGTAACTGATACTGCATCTCATTATAGTAGACGTAAATATATTATATTTTAAGCAGAAATATTAGTTTAAATATTAAATATTTGCCACTATATGGCTAATAATAATATAGGGGACTAAAAATCCCCTATATTGTATTCAGGAAAAGTACATTCTTGAGAACATACTGTGTTTAATTTACTCCATAGTTTTAAATTTTAAGTATTTCTACGTCTATAATCTCTAATCTGTGCTAATAAACTTTCATCATAATGATCAAACCAGTATGGTCCTCTCTTATAATGTTTACCTGGCATCATAAACTCTTTAACTTTAGGCATAGCTCCTAGTTTAAAACCTACAATAAAGCGTTTTAATTTTTCTTTCTTTGCCATGATTAAAACATTAAAGAGATTATTAGTATAATATTCATAAGTAATACAAAGGTTATTATTCTTTTCTTTAACCTAAGCATTCTTGCTTTGCATAATAATTCTATATGATTAGTAACATGAAACTGTGCTTGCTCCTTAAGCATATTAAGAGTAGAAAAATCTGCTGTTTCTTTTTCAATGTGCATTTGATAATAGTTATAATCAAACATTGCTAAATCATTCTCAAGTCTTCTTATCTTTTCCTGAAGATATTTGACATCCGTCTCCGGATTATAGGCAAAGAAATTCCTTACCCTTTTAATTAAGTGTTTCATAAGTATATAAATTAAGTGGTTTACAAATTGATTGGTCCTGGAAACAGGTCTTGATTTTTAGTAAATGTAGATACAAGATATCTACTTGGTATAAAGTATCCCTCATCTCCTGCAGAGTGAGCCTCATTAGCAAACCAATCTTCATCCATGTAAGTTCTAACTTCTGGATAAGATATTAGTAAGTAACTAAGTTCTATGAGTTCTGTTTTATTCAATTTCTTTTACTATATAAGTTGATGTTCCATCATAGTCTGGATGAGCTTCAATTTTTTCTGCTTCTTCCAAAGGTTCAAAGTTAGGATCATTAACTTTATTTTCTATCTGTTCTAATGCTTCTTCTTTACTCTTAGCATCAACAGTATATACAAAGTTAACTACCCCTTTAGTAGTTTGAGTAACTTCATACTTACCTTTCTTTGCCTGCTTAAAGTATAACATGAGGCAAAGATAGTAAAAAAATACTTGTTCAGGTACAAGTATTAAAACCTTTCTTGTTTAAAGCACAAGAATTGCTTACTAGTTTGAAGTTATATCATCAGGGTAAGCCTCATTATACGAGAACTCCAGTGTCTTAATCCAATTTAATATCTCTCCTTTATAGCAGTAGTCATACATAAATGCTCTGTCAGTATCAGATACAGTTTGTAAGCGTAAGCCTTCATCAAGATATTTAAATCCGTATTCTTCTGTAGCACCATGTAAGCCTTCTTCTTGTAGATCAAGAATAGTTAATCCTATTCCATCAAAAGCTACCGAGTTAGCATTAGGAAATACTACGTAAAGTTCTCTACCTTCATTGTCCTGATTCATAGGAACAACTACTCCGGCAGATAACATAAGTTTAAAAATAAGTAATGTAAGTGTTTTCATAAGTTAATAGTTTAAGTTGCTTAGATAAGTTGTTAATAAATTGATTTACATAAAATAAAACCTAGCACTACTCGGTTTTATTATCAATGACCTACACAAACTTAATATGTAGTTAGCACACGGGTAGAAATAACCCTTCATTGACTTTGCCATACTATGATTGACTGCATAGTAACAGAATAAGATATAGAAGTTCTACTCTTTTTCAACATCATTGGCCAATGACGCTTCAATTAAGTCTTGCTTCAATTATGCAGGCACATAACATTCACAAGCCCTTGCGGGATACACAAAGTATTTCTACTTTATGATTAGGCACTTCCAACTATACCATAAGCTTTAGGCATCACACCATTGTCCTGTTCTTTTTTTAGTTAGAACTTAGCATTTTACGTTTTTCTAGGATAGTAGCTCAAATCCCTAAATTTATAAGCAACCACGTATAGTTTACAGACTATACTCTTTACTTATAACACTGATAGTTTTAGAACCCTGTAAGGTCTTTGTCCTATCCGCACTTGTGTACAACTGCTCCCCTCACAAGAAAGGTACTGTTTGTACTGCGTTTTGTCTATTTCTCACTATAGTTCAACATCTATAGTTTAAAGTCCCGACAACATGGGACTATCTCTAACCAATAGCCGAAGCATATCAATTAGAAATACAATAACAAAATAAATTAAAAGTAGCTTAAGACGAAGCTATGCTTCTTTATCAGAAGCACTTTTATGTTTTACCTTGCGGTAATACTTTTTCTTATTCCGTTGAACCCTATGTTTCATAGCGTCCTGAATTTCTTTTTGGGTGACTGTAATTCTTTTCATAATAAGTTTGATTAAGTGGTTAGTAAGCATAATATAAATTGATTGGTTAAATAAATAATTCAAAAGTGGTTACTTATGCAACCACTTGTTTCTTGATAATGCCTATTACATTATCATATTCATCATGTTGACTGCAACATATGTATCCATTATCAGGGTCTGATGCACTACATAATACTTCAGAATCATGATGATGAATAACTAATCTACCTGATATATACCAGCTATTATGTATGCACATTTCTAGACCTTCATCATCCTCATGTGGTAAAGAATGTAGATACTTGATGTAATGTTCTGCTTTTTTCTTTGTATTAAATATTATCATAAGTAGAGAGTTTAAGTTTATTGTTTAAGTTAATTAAAAGTGGTGTTTTAGGCTGACCTGCCTTTCGCACACCACAAGCGAAATAGTTTTCATTCAGTTGGATAAACTATAACCTTTATAATTACCGTTATACCTGTACTATGCTGCAGCACCTTCCAGGCTCCGACCTCCATTCCGTCACGGTATTAATGTCCTTCCCAGATGAGGACAAATTAAGTGGTAGTTTTTCAGGGTGGTCAACCCTTGGTTTATTTTACTACCAAACCATTACTTTAATATCTAATAATAATATAATAGTGTGCAATCTATTTACACACTAAATAAATAAAGTACAGTGAGAGTTTGTATCACACCTAGTCCACTCACAAGTTAACCGTGTTACTGTACTTTAATTCCGGTGAATGACATATGACTACTAATTATAGCAGTCACAGTCATAAAAATGAGCATCACGATTCTCTTGAGCCTGCTGTTCAGCCCAGTTTACACCGAGCCTATGTATATAATTATACAAATCAGGTTCTTTAGTATATAGATCATTAGCTAAGAAACTCATAAGAGTATTAACATTGTCTACATTCTGAAGTTGAGTATCAGTAATCTCTAATTCTATTTTAATTTTCATAATAAAAATTTTAATGGTTAATAAATATTTAATTGCGAACCATTATAGAATTAATCCGGTGAATAAATATAACAGCCATACCACTAAGGTCATTTACTTTAGATTGTACTGTCAGTTAAAGTTCTTTTACATGCTTTAATGCAAGACTTTATAGATTGTTGGTATGAGAGTTTCACTCCTACATCTAATGCTGTTATTTTATTTAAGTCCGGTGAATAAGTCTATGAAACTCTCCTACTAACTGTAAGAGATAATAACACTAATGTACTATATAAGACATAGACCTATTATAACCTTTATATATTGATTGGGCTAAAGGCCTTTATGGAATTTTTAGCCATATAATATATAGTATATATAGCTGTGTAGTAATTTTGCATAAAGATTTAGACCAAAGGAAGTGGAATAGTGTTGCTGTGAAACTTTTAGATACACACACAAATGTATTATATCTCTTTGTTTACAAGGGTTTTACAACAAAACCAAACTAAAACCAGTTTAAGTTCCTTGTTTACTGCAGAATCTTTTATCTCCACCGTGTGAAAGAAGTAGACTCATTGCTTGATTATCAAATAGTTACAAAATAATCTTTTGTAAAAGAAAAACACACAACACAATATCAAATAAAAGTAGTCAAAAGACGTTTCTGAAAGAAACCTAAAATACATAAAAGTAAAAGACAAGATACCGAAGTACCTTGCCTTTATGGTTAGCATTAAACAGACATGTCTGCTTTAGCTGTCTCCTCAACACCGCTATAATCAAAGTCATCATCAGATGCAGATATAGCAGAAGCTAAATGAGATACTTGTATGAAAGGAGTTTTACCATTTCTTTTCTGAACGGTAGCTCTATAAGAACCTCCTATCTCAACTCCCAACTGGAAATTGTTCTCATACATACAAGCCTGACGAGTTACTAATCCTTTAGTACCCTCAAACTCAATAGTACAACTTCTCCAAGAAGTACCATTTTCATTGAGCCTTGGCTCATCAGCAATCCATTTTAGCTTTGCACCATAAATAGTTGCTTCCTTTACTAACTCTCCGCTTGGTAGAGTCTTGTTTTCAAATTTTGAAACTGACATAATAAATTAAATTTTAAGTTGAACAATAAATTATCCAACACAATTAAAAGTAGCTAAAAGCCGTTTATGAAATAAACTTAGCTGAGCTTGCTCAGCGTTATAGTAAACTACCTACACTGGACATGTCAAAAAAAATAAGGGGAAATTAATCCCCTAAAAAAGAGTAGTATCACAGGCGTACATTCCTGCTCTAGAAATTTCTCACGTCAAATCTATGTCTCACAATTCCCCCCTCCTGATAACAGGCATAGGTCAAGTGTTGGCATACTACTCAATAAAAATAAAAAGTAGTTAGGGTTAAAGAAAAAGAAACCCGCATAATGCGGGCTAACCTTAATTCAATGAGGTCAAGATATGTCCATTAGACAGAGCATCATTGATTAACAGATACTCATACTTGATTTCCTCAAGCTGACCTTCTGTATAATCTTCAAGCTCTTCTCTTGAAACTTTACTTTCTTCTGTTACTGGTATTACTCTTTGAAGATCCAGTATATCTTCTATCAAATACTTAACATACATAGCTAATAAATTTAAAGGTTAATAATCAAAAAAAATAAAAAGTAGTATGCGGTTATACAAAAAATAACGGGAATTATATTATTCCCATTATTCCAAGTACACATGGTACTATTATACATAAGTCTATAACAGACGTTAATGTAGTAGCAAGTACTTTCTCTCCAGTGCTACCTCTGAAGTCCTTTAATAAATATATAGTTAACATAGTTTTAGTTTTAAATTAATATTAAGGTTATCAAGAAGAATAAAAAGTAGTTGGGGTTATACAAAAAGCTATATCAGAATTTATCTGATATAGTCTTTATTAAGTTATCCTGGTATATTTTATTCCATTCATCTTTGGATATTCCAAATCTGAATTTATAATGCCAGTTACTTGTATCTGATGTGTAGTCATATTCTACAATCTTGAAGTCATCATTGTTAGATATAACTCTCATTTGAATATATCTATCAAAATGGTCATCTTCTTCCATTCTTAACATGAAGTCATTATAGATTTCAAGAACTTTATCATCATGAGATACATGTTGGATTACTTTAGGACCCCAACTACGTACTGTTGTGTGCATATCATTTGAGGTGTTAAGTTTTGTGCAATCATATTGCGTGTAAAAATTTGTCATTATTTTAAATTTAAGGTTATGTGAATAATATTATTCAAAAGAGAAATAAAGTAGTTATGAAAAAACATAGAGACTTAGTCTCCATATTTATTATTTAGTTTATACTGGAAGTATAATAGTATCATCACGAGTATTGTTGTAGCTATAGTATTCATTACTTACGTAATTTAGTTCTACATTCACCAACACCTACCATGAAGATACCTGTCATTAACATGAATACAAACATAACTATGAAGCTTGTCTCCATACTATATCTAGGTAATCCTGTTACTAATTCCATTCCACCTAGTAATGATACTGTGAATGTGAATAGCGCACATATGATTAATACATACTGCATAATTGTTAATTGTGTTTTTCTTTTCATTTTATTTGGTTTTAATTAAAAATTTATATTTTCAAGCTAGATATAAAGTAGTTGTGATGATGAATGAACTACTATGTATATGTATATTAAACATACACACAGTAGAATCCACTCCAGTGACACCATGGTCACCATGTAACCAAACAAACTAAATCTTTCCAGCTATGAAAAAATTATTATCAATAGCAAAAAAAAGTAGTTTACTGTGTGTTAGCAGGGGGTAGGCCAGAGGGGTGGGGTGGGAGGGGGGTCTGATATATAATATCCTCTACAACTTATTGCATATTATTTTTCCATATACCGTTGTATCTAAAAAAAGTTATTATATTTGTGATGTTCAAATATATTTTCATATTCTTCCTTAAGGGGCTGCTTTAGTTAGTGGCCCTTTTCTATGGTAGTGTATGGGGCAATATCAAAATTTTTTTGTATATTAGTTATATACGTATTTAAAAAAAGAAATTATGCCTGCAAAAAAGAAACAAGCTAGTTTGGAAAAAACTAAAAGTACTACTACTTATGGAAAGGGTGGTGCTAAAAAGAAAATGTATGGGGGTGGCGCAGCTAAACCTATGAAAAAAAGAGTTTATAAAAAAGGTGGTTTAAAGAAAGCTCAACCAGGTGATGTAGTAGGAAAAGCAGCTCAAGCTCTAGGTACAGGTGGTGGTGGTATGTATAATGCTGCTTTAAAAGCATTAGGATTAGGAAAAGGAAAAGGAGCCGCAGGTGCAGGTGCAAAAGCATTTACTAAATTTACTAAAGGTGCAAGTAAACTAGGAAAAGCAGCTTTATTGGCAGATCCTGATAAGTTTCCACCAATTCCACCACCTATTCTTAGTGCTCCTACTATACCCGTAACAAATATAAAGGAGGCTAGTGATGCAGCTGGTAAAGATGTTAGTGGTACTATCGTAGATAACTTTGGAAAGGGCGGTTCAGTAATTAATGGTAAAAGTTTAAGAGGTACTAGAAGTTATAAAAGATAAAACAATTATTATGGCAATGACAAGTAAAGATCTTAATAAGATCCAAACAGCAAATGAGAATAAAAATGTTATGTTCGGCATAATGAAAGATGCGTATAATAGACGTAAAAAGAAAAGAGGCGGTGCTACAAAAATGGGAATGGGTGGATCTTGCGGTAAAGTAATACTTGGTAAGAATCTAAGATAATGGGATTACTTAACCCAAAGTGGAGACGTAAGTTAGATGTGCTCACATCATTAGCAACTATAACCCTAGCATCTTTTTGTTTAGGGTTTTATATATATTGTTTAGTTACTGATCAATATTTACATAGTTGGTATTTAAAGATCGGTGTAGGTATAGCATGTATTGGAGCATTAGGAGGAACTATAGCTCATGAACTAGATTATTATAAAAGAAAAAAAGATTAGAATGGAATTGTTAATGTTTTTCCTGGCTGGCGTAGCAGAGGCTCATATGGATACATTACAATTTCATTTTTATAGATCTAGATTTAGTTCATTCAATCATTCTTTTTGGAATCCGGAAATATCTTGGAAGAATAAATATAAACTTAATGACCCTAGATACGGAGCTAAGTTTCCAGGTTCTACTACAATGTTTGTATTTGTAACGGATGGATGGCATTTAATGAAGTTTCTTAGAAACATCTTTTTATTTGTTGGATTGTTCTTTGCATTAAAAGAAAACTATGAGAATATTGTAGATGCAGTTATGATAACTATAGTATGCAGAGCTGTATATGGATTAGGATTTTCTGCATTTATGAACAGATTACTTAGAAATTAAAAATATTTTTTGTATATTAATATTAGTATACTAATTGAGAATTTATAAATTTTAAAAAAATGGCACTAAAGAAAATAATTCCTACATCACCAAATGCAAATCTTTTGAAGGGTGTAGACATGACTCCTTTAAAAGTAGGAGATTGGAACAATGATTTAAAAGCACAGATAGCAGCAGAGGTATCAACTAATGCAACAGCTATTGCTTTGAAAGCAGATATTAATGATCCTAAGTTTACAGGTAGCGTTACCTTACCAGATTTAACACCAACTCTTGAAGTTAAGACTGGAGCCTTTGCAGCAGAAGCTGGAAAAGAGTATGTTGTTAATTCAGCTGCAGGTATAATTATACCTTTACCAGCTGCAGTAGCAGGTGCAAGAATAACTTTTGTATTAGGTATTACAGTAACTAGCGCTTTACATACTATTACTGCTTCAGCAGGAGACTTAATTAAAGGTTATGCCTTTCTAGAAAAAACTGATGGTGCAAATGCTAAAACATATTTTGCTCCAGATGGAACCAATGATCTAAATGTTGCATTAAACGGTACTACAACAGGAGGACTAATTGGTGATAGAATTGAATACGTATGTATTTCTGATACAGAGTGGAGAGTACGTGCAACATTGAGCCATACTGGTACTGCAGCAACTCCATTCTCATAATCATAATTTAAACTTTAAACCATGGCAGTTAAAAATCTTAAACCAGGCGCAGGCTTTGCTTCAAGAGGTAATCTTAGATCAAAGGGTGTTGATATGACTCCAGTTAAAATTGGAGATCTAAACAATCAAGTTATTCCTCAAGTTAATACTGATATTAGTGCAGTTAAAGCAGATCTAAAGAAAACCACAGAAAAAGCAGAACTTAATGCAAATGCAGTTGTTGAAAATGCAACTAAAGTTGCTCCTCTAGCTGGTATAGCAAGAGGAATCTTTACAACTTGTTCTGCTGCTGTATCAGGAGGTGTTACAGCTGGTGAACTCTATGTACTTAGACAAACTTATGTGATTAATAACGGAGAAGAAAATATAAATAAGGTTACAGATACCATTGTTTTAATGGGAGCTGAATGTGAATAATATTAAAACTCGCTCATAATTAATAATTTAATTGGTTATCTAGGCCCTGGATGTATTTCCGGGGCTTTTTGCATTTGTACAATCTTTTTTGTATATTATACTATAGGAATTAATTCAAAAAATAAGACATGTCTATTGGTAACGTAAAAACAACAGGAAGTAAAGGAACTAACTGGCCATGGCAATATGCCATGATAAAAACATTAACAGCCATCTCTACTAGTCTAGGTGGAAGTACAGAGTTTGAATCTAGACTGGTGAGATTAGTTGCCTCTCCGTATACATTATACTTAGAGGTAAGACTTTGGGATGTAGATAGTAATGCTTGGAGCGGTACTCCAAAGTATTATCTAGTAGGAAGTAATACTCCTGTAACTCCTCCTAGTGCAGTAGCATATGCTGATGAAGATAACGCTTTAATATTAGATGCAATTAAAACTGCATGTGAAACTACAGCTACTGAAACTACTAGTATTGATACTAATACTGCATCTATTCTTGCTAAGAACACAGAAATAGAAACTACAGCTGATGCTATTTTAGCTAAGAATACTGAGATAGAAACAACGGCTAATGCTATTGAAACAAGCAATGCTGCTATTTTACTTGATACAGCAGCTATAGATACTGCAACAGCAGCTATAAACACTAATACTGCAACATTAGGAGTAACTACTAATACTGCTTTTATGGTAAGAGGTACTGGATCTGTAACAGTAACTGCAACAGTAAAATCAATATCAGTATATAATGCTCATGCATCTGCTACAGGAACAATAACTATAGGAGGTGGATCTGCTGCCAACTTACTAGCAGGAGAAACTGTTAACTTTGATGCAGGAGGAAACGGTAATAAATTTCCAGCATCACACTTTGTAGTCAACGGAGGTGGTACTGCTGATATGTTGATTATTTATACATACTAATTATTATGGGTGTTTCAATTAACACAACCAAGTCTTTAGGCGTATCTATGGGAAGCAGGATAACCCCTCCACAAAATACTGGGGATACTGAATCAATGATCTTTACTATTACTACAACTGCACCTAATGAAGATTTTATTATAAGAAGTGTTGCTCCAAGTGTAAATAACTATGATGTAGATTGGGGTGACAGTAATTCAGAATCAGGAGTTACTGATGTTAATAAAACACATACATATGCTGTAGCAGGAACTTATGAAATTAAGATTACAGGAGATATTTATATAAAAAATAGTAATACTACAACTTCTGCACAGTATACTGAATGGAAGCAATGGGGTACAAATACAACTATAAGAGGAATAAGACAATGGTTTGAGGAATGTATTAATATGACATATACAGCCACAGATGCTCCTAATTTTAATTTTACTGTAGGTGGTTCATATAAAGGTCCCTATCAATTATTTAAAGGATGTGATGCTATAACATATTTAGATTTATCTAACTGGAATACTTCAGCTTTTGCGGGTACTACTCATCAGAATACTTTTCAAGCTATGGCTAACATTACTTCTATAAATATTACAGGATGGGATGTTAGTAGTGTTACAAATGCTACATCATGGTTTAGTGCTTCAGGAAATAGTGGTGCAGGATTAACTATTACTGCTCCTAATTTAAATTGGGCAGCTGCAAGTAATATGAGTTCAATGTTTAAAGATGCTAATTTAGTATCAGCTACTGATATAACAGGTTGGACATTAAGAGCAGCGGGTACTACACCAACTCAAATGTTTAGAGATATTGGTAGTACAGCAGGGGCAACAGGAGGTTGTAACTTAGATTTAACAGGTTGGACTAATACATCAGCTTTTTCAGGATCAGCTGGAAGTTACTTATTTTTAAGTGCTGATGGTTTAAGTACTGTCAACCTTACTAATTGGGATTTTAGTAATGTAACTAGCTTTCTAGGTATGTTTAGTGGTTGTTTTTATCTTACTGATATAATAGGATTAAATACTTTAAGATTTGATTCTGCCACTAATATGAATAGTGCTTTTGTAAGTACTTATAGGTTAAAATTTGATACACATAATTTCCATGATGATTTTGGTGCAAACTGGTCTGTCACTACTTTTGCAAGTTGTTTTTATAAAAATGGACAGTCTCTTACAGCAGGAAGCAGAGGTGTAATACCTAATATTGCTAATTGGGATATGTCTAGTGCAACAACTGTTTATCAAATGCTCAGAGAAGCTAGATTTGAAGACAGTAATCAAACATTTGCTCCTTCAACATCTTGGGATTTAAGTAATTTAAGTGGTAATAATCTTAAATTATTTGCATATGATACAACAGGTTTTAAAACTTGGGATTGGTCTAACGTGACTATATCTAATGCTGTGACTGAGATGACTCAATTTTTAACATATAATAGTAGTACTCCTAAAACATTAACAACAGTAATTTTTGGAGCTAACTGTGATTTTAGTGCAGTTACAGCATGGACTGCTATTTTTCAGAATCAAACCTTACTTACCACATTAACTTTTGATAGTTCAGTAAGTTTTGCAGCAACAACAACTATGTCAAATATGTTAACGAATGTACCTTTAACTGTAGCATCATATGATAATCTTCTAATTAGAGCAGCTGCAACAAATACTAATGCAGTAACATTAACCGCAAGTGGATCTTCATTTACTTGTGCTCCATCTGCAGCAGCTACAGCAGAAGGAACATTGGTAACAGCAGGATGGACTATAACAGACTTAGCTTGTACATAAAATATAAAAGATATGCCAGCACAATTTAACATAAATGAAATAACACTTGATAATCCTAATAGATGGTTCTTTGTAATAAATGGAACAGGAGAAGCAGGTCTTGTAGTATTTGGTTATGCAGGAGATCAAGGAGCTACAAGAGTTAGAACAGGACAACCTACTATAAGTGCTTTCCTAACTGAAGATGAGCTAGAAACTTTTATTAATGAAGATGTTGGTATTGATGAGTATTATAAAAATTCAGTAGAAGGCGGCTCTGATAAATTTCAAGGGCCTTCAGGTAAGTATACTTCTACTCTACCTGAATAGAAGAAATTAAATATTATGGAAGTAAAAGGAGCATTTCAAACATATGCAACAATAAGTTTAAATGACTTATCAAAGATTGATTTCTCACAAATAGGAGAAACATCAGAGGATACAATAAGAAAAAATTTACTAGACCCACCCACACAGTTTATTGTTAAGTGGGATGTTGAACCTACCTTTATTACGGATGGCACAGTTATACCTGATGGCTTGTACACCCATGAAGAATGCTTAGAAGTAATGGCTACAAGCACATGGTCAAATGAAGAACCAATCTAATGGGTGTATCTATAAATACCAATAAGACTCTAGGAGTTAGTGCAGGAACTAAAATTATAGCTCCTCAAACTTCTGCGTTTACAAATACGCATTCAACAGAGTATGATGGGGTTGATGATTCAATAGAAATAGGAAATCCTGCAAACTTGCAATTAACGGGAGCTATGACTATGTCCTTTTGGTTTAAAGGTCAACCAGCATCGACAGGACACTATGCAGGTTTTGATAAACTTGGAAATACTTCAAACAGAGGAGCAGGATTAGATTTAAGAAAGGGAACAGGAATTTATTTCTTTGTTACAGGTTCGTTTTTACTTTCCACACATACAACAGATACAACTCCTTTAACTGACGGAAATTGGCATCATGTTGCAGGTGTTTATATTCCTTCTACAAGTATGAAATTATATCTTGATGGAGTTGAGGTAGCGTCAAGAACAATAAGTGTTCCTGCTTCACAATCTAATGTTGGCTCTAACCCTTGGAGCATAGGCAAACGTTCTGCTCATGCTACTTACATGGATGGAAATATAGACGAGGTTTCTATTTTTTCATCTGCTTTAAATATTGGCGATTTATGGGATGGCTCAACAAAACCAACAGATTTAACAAGTCTTTCTCCTTTAGGTTGGTGGAGATTTGAGGAGGGGAGTGGAACAACTGCAACAGATAGTGGAAGTGGAGGAAATGACGGAACTTTAGTAAATGGTACTTCATATTCAAATGATGTGCCTTAGAAATTAAAAAAAAAGAAAAATGAAAATAATAGAACATGCTTCTAACATCCACGAAATTGTAATGGATGGAAGAGAGGCTCAAATTGCTATGCTCAGTGATATACATTGGGATAATCCTAAATGTGATAGAGCAATGCTTAAGAAAGATCTAGAATATTGTAAAGCTAATAACATTCCAGTCTTAATAAATGGAGATATGTTTTGTCTTATGCAAGGAAGAGGTGATAATAGAAAAAATAAATCTGATATAAGAGCTGAACATAACAATGCAAAATATATAGATTCTGTTGTAGAAACAGCAG
>WLWE01001453.1_pt1 | contig 17417 bp, 25 predicted proteins | sample 6718301 | NCBI WGS metagenome assembly WLWE01 (sample SAMN12718691, study PRJNA515312) | sponge metagenome | isolation source: marine sponge | host: Mycale hentscheli | place: New Zealand: South Island, Marlborough, Capsize Point | collected 2003-05-01 | reverse complement strand
AAAGGAAAAGAGTTAGCCGAACAGATCCGTACTACCTGCAACAATTTTGTTGGAGTGTATGCAGATTGCAGTATTACATCCTGCGTTATTATCTCTCAGGCCGACGGGGCTGCTGAGGAAAAAGACGGAGAAACAACACCGAACTACGTTCAAGAACTTTCTTTTGCAATTAGATATGAGGAATAGAAAAATGCCTGCACCTTTCACAGATTCACAGAATACAACATTAACTTTTAACACCACCCAATTCTACTGCACTTCGATTGTGCGGAATACTGAAGGTGCTGGTGACTTAACAGACCAAAGGGTTGACGTTTCTACCCTAACACTAGAGAGCGGTGAATGCCGCGTCTATCAAGATCCACCCCTTAAAGACTGCGGTGCTGGCGGTGCTAATGGTACAAAGACTTTTCAGGTTGACTTCTACGGCACAGAGGAGCCTGAACTCAATGACAGTCTCCCTTTAGTTATTAAGCAAGATGGAGTTGATATTTTTAGCGGCAATGCCACCTGTACTAGCGCGTCTAACACATGGGCCACAGGTGAAGTTGTAACTGGTTCGGCCACTTTTGCTGTTGACGAATAAGCCTAACGATATAGAGGTGGGCTTATGCCAGACGATCCAGAACCAATAATTGACGCGCAGGGTTTAGTTATAACGTTTGACGGTGCAACCGCAGCAAACGTTATAAGCTGCAATACATCAGGCGGGGAGGCATCGCTTATAGATGTTACTCCGTTGACTGCTTCCGTTATTGGTTCAGGCAATTACGCCCGCTGCGTCAAGGGCGTACTGCCTGCATCAGTGGAACCTGTGACTGTCAATATTACTATGTACGGAATCGGCCTGCCGTTGTCTAATAATGATCGCGGCAAGGTTGCGTCGTTGACCGTATACAAGGCAGGCCTAGTCAATTACTCTGGCAACGCCACCCTACTGTCTCAGAGCGTGTCTATGTCCGCCGGAGAAGTACCACAACAAACTGTTTCGTTTTCGTATCTCAATTAGGAGGGTTGATTATGAATAGGAGTGAATTGCTAAAGCATGGCAAGAAGCAAGCGGTCGAAATTGAATTGCCAGGAATCGGGAAGCTGTGGTTCAGACAGCCAACCGCCGGAGAGTGGGAACCGATCGCTAGTGAACATGCAAGAATATTTAAGGAGACAGATGGGGCCGGAATACCACCGGCCGCACTCATGGCGTCAACCATCGCAACGGTCCTGGCGGACCAGGACGGGACAAAGATGTTTGACGAAAAAGGCCAAAAGGAAATTCTGGACATGGCGCCGGAAACCATGCGGGAAATCTATGAGGCTTCGCTAAACTACGGCTTTGCTTTGGGAGGAGATGAAGAAAAAAAATAATACTGCGTCGTTCCCCGATCCTGCTTTTCATAATGCGGTTGGCATTGCAACTAGGACGGGCGGACTTCAGGGAATTGGCGCATGAACTGACGTTAGAGGATTTGGCATATTGGCAGGCCTACTGGGCCATAGAACCATTTGGAGACGATTGGAGACGGACGGCAAGACAGACGATCATTCAGGGCAATGCCTTTGGAGCAAAGTTGAAGAGTGAACATGAAGACCAGTTTATGCCGGGCTGGAATCCATTTGATAGAAAACAAACTGCGGCAGAGATGGCCGCCGAACTAAAGAAGATAACCAATGGCCGCAAGTAGTAAGATCACCGCCGACTTTACGTCAGATACATCTGGGATGCAGAAAGGCATTGCCAGAATTACGGGGATGTTTAACAAGCTGACAAAGACCAGCAGTAAAACACAGAAGTCCCTGAGCCGCATGACAAGCGGCATTAACTTTTTGGTATTTGACAGGTTGGCACAGTACGCACTGGCGGCAGGACGTGCTTTCAAGAACATGGTGTCAGGTTCTATCACTGCCATTGATGCGGTTGATAAGCTGGCGAAGTCTACAGGCATAAGCACAGAAGGGTTGCAGGTGTTTGGCCTGGCCGCCCAGAAGGCGGGCGTTGATCAGGTAGCCTTGTCTGGTGCGTTTGGGCGAATGTCTAAGCGGCTAGCGGAAGCATCGCAGGGCTTTGGTGAGGCGTTGCCAGCGCTGGAACGGCTAGGGTTGTCCGCACAAGACCTGATGAAACTGACACCAGAAGAACAATTTCTAAAGATTGGCGAAGCCATAGGAGGGCTTGCCACCCAGGGCGAACAAGCAGCCGCAGCGTTTAAGATCTTTTCCGATCAGGGGCTGCGGTTAGTGCCGTTGTTCGCTGACATCAACGCACAGACAGAAGCAGCCAGGGCGGAGTTGGAAAAGTTTGGCGGTATACTGTCCAGCCAGCAGATAGCCGGAACGGTTGAACTGAAAGATAGCCTAACGGATGTAAAGCAAATCTTTAGCAATATTGTTAATCAAATCACTGCCGAACTGGCCCCAGCAATCAATGCGGTTGTTAATGCCTTTAAGGAATTCGTATCTGAATACGGCGGGGCAAACATTGGAAAGAACATTGCGGACTCTATTATTGCTGCCGTTGATTATGCTCTTGGCTTTGTGGATTACATTACGCCGGTCTTCGCTGGTATCTTTGGGTTTGCCGACGAAACCAGCAGTAAGTGGTCAACCGTCGGATTCTTACTGGAGTCTGTTTTTGTTCTTGCTGATAGGGTTGTTCAGCTTTGGCTTTCAGGTTTTTACACAATACAAAGCATCGTATTAGCCCTACAGTCTAAGGTTGTTTCAATGGCTCAGGTTCTAGTTGATGCGGCAGAATATCTTGGCTTTGACACTGGGAACACAAGGCAGTTTTTAGAAGAGTTCAGCAAGGGTCTAGACAGAGCATCAAAAGATGCTTTTGAAAAAGCACTCAAGGCCAATGATATTGCCTGGAATGGACGCAAAGAGGAAGGCCCGGCGGCGGGAGGATGGCAGGAGGCTTTTCGTAAGTGGCTGGAAAATCAAAGATCAGGACGCCCAGAGTATGGGCCTGTTCAACCAGAAGTAGAGTTATCAGCCAAAAGCAAGAAAGCCCTGACCGCCCAGAACAAAATATCAGGCCTAGACGCCCGCTCATCTGCTGGCCTGAACTTCCTTCTACAGTCAGGCGTGGCTGGTAAGAAGCCAGAAGAAGAGATTGCAAAGAACACAAAGAGAACAAATGATTTAATTTCCAAAACTAACCAGCTAATCAACACACCTTTAACAGTGGCAATCCCATAGGATAAATAATGGCAATCGTCCAGACATACGAAATAGCAGAAGGCCGGGGCGTATCAGGTACGGCCAGGGAATCGCTGCAATACACCAGGGCGTTTGCTGTTAAGATAGACGACCCAGCAACGCCGATGGATGAGATCGCACAGGCTCCTGGTATCCTGCTAGGTTCGCCACACCCAGACGATCCGTCTGTCTTTGCTACTAGCTTTGATTGCAGCATATCTGATGACCTCCTGCTGTATACGTTGAATGTGACGTACCAGGCACCCACCTTGATTGATGCCAGTACGGACGGGCCAGGATCTGGCGGGGGCGGCGGCTATGACTACGCCGTAGTCCCTGCTGATACATGGTCTGGGTCGTCCAGTGTTGCGGCGGTTCCGATTGACAAAGATATCAACGGCGCACCAATAGAGAACACCGCAGGCACACCCATACCAGACCTACAGGTTGAGCGGGCTTTTGCTTCGCTCTCACTAACCAGAAGTTTTGCAACCGCAGCAGCAGCCGCTACAGCCTTGACAACATACACCGACACAATTAATGATGCAGATTGGGCTGGATGTCCTATTCAGACGTGGAAGTGCCAGGGCGGATCATGGCAAAAACAAACACAGTCTAGCAACGGCGTCAACCTAACATACTATTCCGCTACGTTTAATTTTGCATACGATGCCAGGCGGTGGGTATTGCAGCAGGTCATGATGGGCACCAGGGACTTCACAGGCAAAGCAATTACACAGGGAGACCTAACGGGAGACACATCCCAAACAGAGCTTATTACAGAGCCAGTTGGTTTAGGGTTCAGCGGGTTTCCTGTCAATAAGGATGCTGGGGAAAAGCCACACATTGGCGAATATGACGTTTATGCTTTCAAAGATTTCTCATACTTTGGGACCCCGTCCTGATGGCCGATCCGCTGTACACCTTTGACCGCCAATCAATGCGCCGCATATCCGCAGCGGTGCAGAAGAGTGAAGGCGTCAAGGATCGTAAGGGAAACAAGTGGTATCCCGTCAAGGGGGGCGGTGGCGGACCTACCCTGCAAATTGGCAAGACTAGGGGGAATTGGCCGAAGGGGGTTACACAGGATGTCAACCTGTACAGCACAGCAGACAGGACGCAGATATTTGAGCCTGACGGCACGCCAAAGACTGTCAGCGTTTTTAACCTGTTTGCAGAGGTGGGGAATGACAAGTGGGTTGCGTTCATGAATGGGATATTGATTGCCGCAGAATGTGATGAGGAGTAGCCATGTTTTTAGGGGGGTGTCCATGTTGTGGCGGCAAAAGTAAAGCCGAAGAGTGCTGCTTTTGCTCTAACCAAATTTTACAGTATGACCTTTGGGAAAAGGTCACTGGTGATTACGGGGAAGATGGTTCCGGCTTTGATAGTTCAGATTTTTTTGAAGCTGCCGTGGTAGTAGGGTGGGGCGATACTGTTGTCTGGTCTGGCGTGTTGCCTAGCGATCTGATCAAAGATAACAGCATCCAGAGTAGCTCTGATGACTATTTTACAACTCAGCCGACAAGCGCATTCTACAATTACACATCAGGGTCAAGCCAGGTCCAGAAACTTTATGAATACCCTGTATCCCTAGGATTCAATATAGCATCTAGAAGTTTGGTGGTTCGTTGGGGGACGATGATATCCGTTGTACAGTTCTTGTGTGATGCTATCACGAAAGAAAGGATTATTACTGTCAGGCAACCCATCGTCACCGACGACACTGAGGGCGAGTGTCCTATCGGTGTAAGAAGTTCCTACAGCAATATCAGCGGTCTTGACGTTGATGGCAATTCTTTAGTGAATGATGATTGCGGCTCTACTGATTCCACGGACACAGACACTTACAATAACGAAAACTGCAATCTGGGAGTAGTGTCTCAAGTTTTTGCAGGTTACGAATATCACGGAAGTAATGGAGATCGACCTTGTGTTAATCCAGGCACTGGGAAAGACCAGATACCGCAGCAGTACATACAAGTCACGCTTTCTGTAAAAGACAAAAGATTACAAACCGTTTCGCCTTGCTATGTTTTTGATCCAGATATTCCAGGCAGCCCAGAAGACGGGTCTGAAACAGGCTTGTGTAACGGCAGGAAAACAAGCCAATCATTGGTGGATAATTATTGCTCTGTTCGTAGGAAATGTGATTGCCAGCAAGCCAGGCCTCACAGTAACAATATTTATGGAAACAGCGGAATATTTTTGCCAGGTGAAACAACTGCATGTAAATGTTGCTGTTTTCTTCCAAACACAAACACGTCTACGCTAGACGGAGCTTTTTTGATTAACGAATCAAACGCCACCTTCAAAGATAAAAGTCCATACAACGGTTTAAAATCTCTGGTTTTTGTTACTGACGGCACAGATCCTAATTTTGGAGATGAAGTGCGCGTTGTTGCCATGCTTGCCGAAAGAAACATGGGCTTTACTATTACCGACTTTTTTGAAGACAATACAGGCTATTCGACTTTGTTGGGACGGTACACACCAACGAACTGCCAAGAGATATACGAAGAAGCCTTTTACAATGTTGTTTCCTGCCAAAAACAGAATTACCTACAGCACACCAAATACTATGAATACTACCCACCTGTATATCGGAGTCCACCATTTGATCCAACAGGCCCGAAAGACTTTGATGAATGGAAAGAAGAACAGACGGAACTGGCTTTGAATGCTGCTTGTGGTTCTTCTGGATGGGATTGGAACTTTTATGTTTATGGCCGCGCTCACATAGATGAGTACAGAAACGACATGCCTTTTAATTTGACATGGTTTGCAGGCTTTTCAAACGGAGAAGGGAAGGCTTTCAGCGATACACTTCAAACAACAGACGGCCCGCTAATAATCACAGGAAATCTTGAAGTCACACAAACTTTCGACGACGAATGTGGGTATGCCGGAGATTGTGAGTTCCCAACGCAAACAGCCGACACAATTACGTTTCCTGTGACTGACGAAGAGTGCTGCACAAGAGGAAGCGGAACGTTTACGCCCACCACAGGAGGCCGAACCATGCCAACAACCACCACAGGCCCAGGAACCCACCTCAAGAACATGCTCAAATGGTTCAACATTCACGCCAAAGAAAAGGGATGCAAGTGCGCCCACTGGGAAAAGAAAATGAACCAAGGCCCGCAGTGGTGCAGGGACCACATGCAGGAAATTCTTGACCACTTAGCCAAAGAGGCCAAGAAGCGGAGGCTGCCGTTCGTCCGTCTGGCTGCGGAGAAAATGGTCGGTTTGGCTATTCGCAAAGCTGAAAAAGATTCCGCTTGACAGCGGTGGTAGTCAGTCCGTATCATTCATTTGCCACGTCTTCTTTTAGTAGTACACCCCAAAGAACAGCGGCAGCGCAGCTTGATGTGGCAATTAAAAAGCGTGCCATCAGCCAGACGTACTACCTGGCTGATGGCTGCCGTATCATTGGAGGACATATGGAATTCCCTACACAACATGAAGACCTGCGGAAAGCATGGCTACACCTAAGAGACACAGGACAGTCCGAACATGCAGACGTAGTTTGGTACTTCGCCCAGATGTTCAAAGAAAATTATGAACAGATGAAACGCTTTCAACATCTTGCTGATAACCTACAAAGACAAAACAATCAGGACACCTACGAAGCAGTTCGGCGAAAAGCAATCAGGAACTGCGGCGGCAGCAGGAAAGCAGCAAACGAATGATACAACGTGCCAGAATCTTTGAAGACAGGGAATTCACACAGCCAACTACACCATGGCTGTGGAAAGACCAGGACGTCCAGTTACAGAAGACGCCCACAGGTTGGGCGGTTCTGGCTGAAGATGAAACGATATGTGTAGCGGGGACGGTCTCCGCTGCTTTGGTTGTGTTTGAGAATGTTTTGGAGGGAAAAGAAAATGGGATTAAAGATTGAGTCAGGGAAAAAGAAGAAGCCGATCAAGGCTGTATTCTACGGTCCTGAAGGTTGCGGCAAAAGCACTATCGGTGCTGCCATGCCGGGAGCCTTGTTAGTCGATTCAGAAGACGGAACCGGCTACATTGATTGTAAGCGGGTGAAGGTAACGAACTGGGCGGACTTGTCCGCCGCAACGATGGAACTAGGCCGGGACCAGAACGGTTTTAAAACCATCGTCTTCGATACCATTGATGCGGCTGAGAGAATGCTGGCTGATTACACAGCGGCAAAGCATCAGAAGGAATCGATTGAAGAGTTTGGATACGGTAAAGGTTTTGTGATGGTAGCAGAATCTTTCAATAAATTTCTGAAGGCTTGTGACCAGATCGCAGAACATGCAAATGTTATTCTGATCTGCCATAGTACGGTCAAGAAGTTTAGCCCGCCTGATACGGCTGATGCTTATGATCGCTATGAGATGAGGCTTAACAAGAACGTTCTGCCACTGGTCAAAGAGTGGGCGGACTGTATTGGATTCTTGACGTGGATGGACACAGTAGTCACCCAGCAGGACGGACGGAAGAAAGCAACAGGCGGGAAGAAGCGGTTGCTACATCTGGAAAGATGTGCGGCCTTTGACGCAAAGAGCCGTCTTGACTTACCGGCTTGCCTGCCCGTAGATTCTACCGAAAGTTTACAGCCCTTACTAGAACAGATGGAGAGTTAGGTTTAGTGTTTTACTTCATGGATGAAACAGACAGGGAGCCGGGCGATCCGACTCAACAAGAAATTTTGGAACGATGCGAAGCAATCAGAAAGGAGAACAGGAAGAACGGGTTGAAGCTACGGCCTGCTACCAATGAGCAAAGCGTAGCGAAGTTGTTACGGGAGGTACATAAATCACCAGTGTACATTCCGTATAAAAGATATTTTGACTGGTGATAAGACTTTTGACTAAGGACTATTGACTATGGATATTGATCCGTTTGAATTGGTTTTTAATACACCCGTTGAAGAAAAAGAAACTTCAGGAGGGGAAGAGCAACTGCCTGCTGGCGATCACATAGTTTCCATTAACTGGAAGCAGCTTGCCGTCAAGGAGTGGGCAAAGACAGAAGGCAACCCACAGGGTAACGTTCTTACCATAGGGTTTGGCAAAAAGAATCACGCCATGACCTTTGAAAACTTTGCACTAGACCCTAAGTGGAACTGGAAGCTGAAGCAGTTGTACGATGCGGCTGGGGTTGAGTGGGGGTCTAGCGTTGAGGGGCTCATGCAGCAACAAGTGGCCGTCACTGTGACCATCAATGACAAGGGCTATCGCAACGTCAGGAACTACAAAAGCCTGGACGCGGTGGCGAAAGCTCCGCCGAAGTCTAAAGCCGTGAAGCAGACGAAGACCCAGCAGGTCGACGCTGAAAACGGTGCTGACCTTCAGGACATACCTTTCTAGGTTGGGGTGGGGGCGGCACTTAGCCCAAGCGGTGTCGCCCCTTTTTTCTTATTACATTTTTTTCAAGGAGGATGGTGTGGAAACTTTTACCGATAGGTTCAAAAGCAAAGTGGAAGTAAAGGAATATACGGGTTGCTGGGAATGGCAGGGAGGTAAAAACGTTCATGGCTATGGCCTGATTAAGTTCAACAAGAAGACCAGCATGGCCCATCGCGTTTCTTACGAAATCTATAATGGAGTCGCACCTAGAAAAATGAAGGTGCTGCATAATTGTGATAACCCTGCGTGCGTAAATCCTAAACATCTAAGGCTTGGTAGTCATGGCGAAAACATGATTGACATGGCAAGGAAAGGTAGACAGGGAAATCAGGTATTAAGACTAGAAGAAGTTATTGCAATTAAAAAGTTCCTAAAAAAGAGAAGCCGCAGTAAGACCGGCAGAATGGAATACGGTGCTAGTAGGTTTCTTTGTAAATGGTTTAATGTGAGCCGGGAAACTATCACGGCAATTATATATAGTCGAACTTGGTCGCACGTCAACTAACCAACAACGCACGGAGGCGTTATGAGTTTTGCTAATCGTAAGGAGTTCGGAGAAAGAATTTATCCACAGGTGTTTGCCGTCATGGCTCAGATACTAGGACGGGAGTCCACGCCTATGGAAGACATGAGCCGGGGCGTGGATCTTGTTATGGCTCCCGCTGGTATCAGCGTCCGTATCAGGCGGCCTAAATATCTTCCGTATCGGGGTGAGTTTACCATCCGTCTGAATCCTAATGAGGACGGGAAGACGGAGCTTGATAAACTGCTGCGGCCCCCTGAGTCAGGGCTTCGGTGTACGCACATGTTCTACGGTTTCAGCCAGGACGGTGAGGGTAGGGAGCTAGGCCACTGGTCCGTCCTTGACATGGATCTGTTCGCTGGTACAGATGTGCGGGGCGTTTATAAGAACCCAGCAAGCGGGCCATTTATGGCGTTTAATATTAAAGATTTCACAAAGGATTTAATTGTAGCGGAGGGCTTCAAGGATGACATCACTTACAGAAGAACTAGAAAAAGGCCTGACGGCCAGCGTGATTGAGCTTATCTCAATCGGTCAAGGTGCGGCGGTACTCAAAGCTCTAGGCCAACTGGAACGGGGGGCGATCATCGGCGGACACTGTGACGCCATTATGGAAAGTGCGGCGCACGTTTGTCGCACCAATGAGCGGCCCACAATGGCCGACCTGTTGAGCGATCTAGCTAGCAGGTTCGAACAACCTGAACCCACAAAGCATTACCTGCTGGAACAACTAGCCACCGGCCACACCACGCCCGACCCTGGGCGGATCTGTGCAGAGTTTGCCGCCCAGATTAACCAGCGATTCCAGCAAGAACAGATAGCCATAAACGCCACGACGTTGGCCGCTGAGGCCCGTCAGGGGAATGCAGTGTTGGCAGACCTGCGGCGGATGGTGGACGATCTGGAAGCCACGGCGGAATCGTCAACGTGTATCAGTTGGGCGGAGGCTGTGGATGAGATGTTGACCTCTGATCGGGACCAGTATATTCCTACAAACCACCAATGGTTTGATAACATATACGGCGGGTTACCTGTGGGGTTGAGCGTGTTTGCTGGTACGCCTGGCGTTGGCAAGAGTGCGCTAGGGCTACAGCTTGCTTTGGGTGCGGTCAGTGCCGGCAAGCGTATGCTCTGGGCAGCCGGAGAAATGAGACCCTCTGATATTGTCAGGCGGTCTATGGCCCTGCTATCACAGCTTCCGTTAGGCGTGGACCTACCAAAGTTTGTAATGAGTCGTGACGATGGGCTAGAGGCAGCCGCAAAGAAGGCGGCGGAATACTTTGCCAACCAAGCATTTATCGAAACAAACTTCAACCTAACAGCCATAGAATCCGCCATCGTCCAGCACCGTCCTGATGTGTGCTGCATTGACTACATCCAATTGTTACGCAGCCAGGAGGCCAGCCGCGTCGAACAGCTTGACAGTATTGCCATTGACCTGATTACGATGGCCCGTAGACATGGCGTCGCGATCATTGCAATTAGTAGCATGTCAAAGAACTCAGACGGTGCCGCTATCGGTAGCATCTCTAGGGGTAGCGGAAGCATTGACTATGCTGCTGACCTGTACCTGTTGGGCGAATCAGGGGATGCCACAGGGGATGAGCGGGCGGTGCAATGGCAGTGCCGAAAGAATAGACGCGGCCCGCTGGTCAATCTTGACCTGATATTCGACGGATTACGCCAGCATTTCCGCTCCGCTATGGCTGCGGCTGTGGACGAAACTTTGAATTTCAGTGGCCTGGAAGATTGATGCTTTCCTTCCTGGTTGGACAGTGTTAGTATTTGCGTACAGCCCTGGCAAGCTGTTCTTACCAACCGCTGTGGTTGTGAGTTTTATTTACCGAACATCCCGCCGCCGTGCCAGCGGTTTCCCGTCAGCAGTGCTAAACTCCTGCTGGCGGGGGCGGGTTTTTAGGAGGGACGATTATGGCAAACGAAGGATTAGGCTTATACCCGATCCACGATCCGGAAATGCCGGAAGTGGTGGAGGCGTTGCAGTTTCACATCGAACGGCTAGGCCACACATACGCCCATAATGCAGACCTGGACCCGATGGAGGGTGCCGCCCGTATCTCACAGGCTAGCGATATCTACCACCGCATGACGGAATCGTTGGCGTTGCTACAGCAATCAGGGCGGGTGCCAGCGTACTCTGAAGAGACAAGGCGGGCCATGCTGTTGAAACAGGTGGCGGATTGGGAACGGTTTGAGAAGGGGGGGCGGGATGAGTAATAATAATGAACAGCCGTTAGAGGCTAGGGAAGCAAAGATGGATGAACTAGAGTGCGCTGTAAACAGAGTTGTTTATTTGCTTAAGTTCATTTTAAGCGATGACAAACTATATGAAGAGGAAGGCTGGGGGAAGGCTCCAGCCGGAACGCAGGAGGTAATTGACGCAATGGAATGCTTCGTTTTTTCTGATGAATTAAATAATTTCTATATGAACCAACAGGCTGCTTTGGAAGAGTATCGAAAGCAGAAGGGGGGGCAGTGATGAGTAGAATGGATTTACCTGAAAACATGCGGAAAGAGATGGCGTTTAATGCAGACGGCTTTACCATAAAGCCAGAAGGAGAGATTCATCTAGACAGGTATGGCCAGATTAACTTGCTACATGATTTCAAACAGGGATATTTTTTAGAGACAGGTAAAAAGATTACGGCATCGGAGACGGCGGTACTGCTGTGCCTGTGGCGTCATTCAAAAATCAGGGGGTTTGTTATAATCGGAAGCCAAAGGGCAGCACATGAGTGCGGCATATCAAAGAAGACTTTTTTAAGGGCGGTCAGTTCCTTGGAGGAACGGAAGTTGTTGCTGGTACGCCCTCAAAAAGAAGACACAAAGAGACCAGAACGCGGCCAGTATGTTATCAGGTATAGGAACATTTATGTTTTATCTTGTACGGCTAGTAGGCTGCCAGAATGATACCGTCCACGAACCCATTTCTACACCGATACGGTGCGTTTTTACTCCGTCATGTGGTACTTTCTACACCGCTACGGAGTAGAAAGTACACTGTCCACGGCGTCAGGATGCACCACGTACATAAACAGAAATAACCCATAAGTTATTACAGAAGCGTCGGTCGCCGCCTTCCGCTTGGGGCGGAGGCGACGCCGACTTTTTCGGAAGGAGCCGAACAAATGACTGAAAAGCAGTTTGCATCAGCAACGGAGTCCGCAGAACAGATCCTCAATGCCTTTGCTGATGAGCTAGGGGAACCGGCCGATTGGACACAGGCGTACTGTACATGGTTCAACGGCAGCTTCCTGATGCATATTACCTATCCGGCCGGAACCCGTAAGCAAAAGCTAAAATGGTTGCTAGCAGCCAGGCGGGAGCTGGCTAAAGAGACTAGATCAAAGTGGTTGTTCATTATCCACAGACGCCCTGCCTTAACAGATCATCAGATTATGTTTGAGTATGCAGAGAAGATTAAAAAACACGGCGGGGGTATCGATATAACTGACGTAGACGCAGACAGTGAAGGTTTGTAAAATCAGGACACAGGAGGAAACCCAAATGGATTTATGGCATAGCTACAAAGAGCAGGGCAAGACGGACGTTGACGAAGTCCTGGCCCGGCCACGTCAGGCCGACCCGGACCCAGTGAACCCAACCCACTACACCCGGTTCCCTGTGGAGCCGATTGAGATTCTGGAATGCCTGCCTTACAACAGGGCCAGCGCAGCAAAGTACATCATTCGATGTGAAGCCAAAGGTGATAACAAGGACGCTATCACTGATCTGAAGAAGGCTATCTGGTTTATTCAAAGGGAGTTGAAACGTATTGAAAACAATACTGCTAATGGTCAAGGGACATCCTAGGCCTCAGCCAAGACATCAAGTTAGTCGCACGGGCCGGGCCTACATTCCTGCAAAGCATTGGATCTGGGAATGGAAAGATCAGATCAGATCGGTGACCTGTGGAAACATGGTTCCGTCTTCTGACCTGTGCGAACTTACCCTGAAGTTTCATATACCTATTCCGAAGACACGCCGGAAGGTTGACGGCACACCTACATCAAAGCTCACCCCGACCTGTCGATATGATTTGGACAACCTAGCCAAAGCAGTAATGGATTGCTTGCAGGGTGAGGACTGTATCCTGGTTGACGATAGGCAAGTGGTGAAGCTGACGGCCAGTAAGGCGTGGACGGAGTGTGAAGTAGGAGGGTGCGAAATAAAGGTGAAGTTCCTATGAGCCGACGCGGATACCAGTGGACCACCGCCCAGATCAAAAGAGTCGAACGGCTTTGGTTCGACAACGTTGCAAAGAGGGCCATAGCTGAGGACGTTGGTGTGTCTTTTACAGTGCTACAGCATCACCTGGAGTGTGGCGATCTATGCCACCTACCGAAGAGACGCAAAGGAACAGGGCCAAAGAAGTCAGGGCGGGACTGTGAAAAAACGGGGATGTTGTTTGGCGTTCCTGATTGGAAAGCTAGGGCGGAGGCGATCCGCTTAGGGTGGGGGACGGATGAAGAGTACAAACGAAAACATGGTCACGTTGATTAAACTTGTAGGGTATCGCCTGTTTTCATAGGGTAGCGTTACGATGGTATGTCCTGTTCCCACACCGCTGTCCTTCAATCTGCCAAATGGGGCCAATACCGAACGGTTTGGCGTTGTATCAGATAGCACTCCTGAAGAGTGCCTACCCCACAGCCTGGTCAACCAGACCGTTACCACCAAAGCCAGCAACATGGCCGGGACTTTTGCTGTGGACTTCCCTACTGAAGTGATTGATGACGCGGCCGGGCAGTTCAAAATTACATTCAATCTTAAAGACCAGCCCATGCAGGCCGGCACATACGCCCTCCAGATTTCCGTTAGAGACAGAGACGGAACAGCCCTGAAGACTTTGACGGGCACACTCAACATCCAGCCAGAGGCTTTGTAATGAGTTCATGTAACGATCCGTGTGCGGATAATATTTCAATCATTGTGGACACTGGTAGTCGCGGCCAACCGGGTCCGCCAGGACCGGCCGCTAAGGTTTTGGAGTGGACTTACTATCTGAACCCAGGCGACACCATCATTAGCGGTGACGATGCTTCAGCCAAGCCGCTAGCGTATACACCTGACAGCGTCCAGGTTTATCTCAATGGGGTGCAGTTGTCGAAGCGTGACGATTACACCACAGACGATGACGGCCTGTCTATCGTTCTGAATGAGGCCATCGTCAACGCCAACGACATCATGGTCATCGTCTCACAGGTTCCGCCTGATGATTACGATCCGACCAACGATAACAACCGTTTGCAGGGACAGATCGACGACAACAAAGAAGCCATTGATGGGTTGGACGTACGGGTTACAGCCAATGAGACAGCCATTGAGAACCTGGAAGGCCTGGCTGATGGCTTCACGACAAGAGACGTCAAGGTTTCTGGCGTCAACACAACCCGTTCAGTGGATCAGCCATTACGAACACAGATGGACGTCAACCTGTATCTAGATCAAAGCATTGCTGACGCTGAAGAACGTATTGATACTATTGAAGGCGGCCAGCCTGACCAGACGCAAGACATCAAAGATCTGAGAGAGGACGTTGACGAAAACACACAGGGCATATCAGACAACGCAACCGCCCTGAATGACCTGGTTGATGTAGTGGAAGACAGCACCAAAGAGATTGACGGGCTACAAACTCAGATCGATCAGCTCCCGCCACCTACAGACATCAGCGATTTGGAGCAAGACGTTGACGGGTTGGTTAAGAGCGTTGGCACCAACACAATCGCCATAGCAAAGAACACCGCAGACATAGCCGCCCTGGACGAACCCGTTGACCTAGACCAACTCAACGCAGCCATTGCCACCAACGCTTCAGGCATTAACCAAAACGCTAAAGATATCGTCAGCCTGAAGGCAACCGATGCCACCTTGACCGGCAAGGTCAACGACTTAGAAGCAGCGGTTGGGGATCTGGAATCCATTGACATTCCAGAAGACATTGCATTCACCAATGTCGACAATGCTTTTGATACCGCCCAGACCATTAAGGACGGGCTGAACATCACAGGCAATAATGCTTTCATTGAGATGGACAGAGGCACCGCCCTGACTGTTTCAAACAACAATGCATACAACAGCGTCATTGAAATAGAACGATCATCTGGTGATGTGTCGCTCCAGTTACAGGCTGACGGCCAGATCAGAGGGGTTAAGACGGATGGCACAGACGATACGTCTGCTGTATCTGTTGGCTGGTTTCAGGATAACGTTGGTGCAGGTAGCGGGGACGTGGACCTGTCAAAGTATGCCACAAAGCTGGCTCTATCAGAAGAAGAAACAGCAAGGATCATTGGTGATGAAAAGTTGGCCGCCGATCTAGCTAATGCAATACTGACGGAAAAATATAACGACACAGCTTTGACCAACAGGATCGCCGCTGAGGAAAAAGCAAGGGCGGCGGGCGACTCTACCCTGTCCGGCAAGATAGCCAATGAGACGCAGTACCGCAAAGCAGAGGACGCAAAGCTCCAGGCAGCTATTGAAGCTATTGAAATTCCTGATGTGAATCTTGAAGGGTATGCCACTAAGGATTTTGTAACAGAAGTAATTGCTGATTTCGCCACCGAAAATTTTGTGGAGGAAGCCATAGGGGCTATTGAATTCCCTGAGCTTCCTGAAGGTTTGGCGACGGAGACATACGTCGATGAAGCTATCAAACCTCTTGGAGCCCGTGTTTCTCAGGGAGAGGTTGTACAGGCAGAAATACTTTCAAGGGTAGAGGCTGGAGAGGAAGCTCAGGACGAGCTTCAGCATAAGGTCAGGGCGCTAGAAGGCGCGGTCGGCGAGCATACCCTATCCTTAACCGTGCTCAACTCAAACCCACGACCGGGTGAGTTCAACCTAAAAGACGGGTCGCTACAGCTTACTACCTCACTCTCACAGGCTGACTACATCACGCTGTCTCGGACCGACAAAGACGGCAATACAATCGATTTAAACAGGATCACCGAGGGTGATGTCCTGCGGCTATCTGATGAGTTAGGGGAAACTGCGGAGTTAAAGATCACCGCAAGCGCTGATGGGGTTTGTTCATACAAAAAAATCAGCGGCGAGTTGGAAGACCTTGCGGCTGGCGGCGAACCTTTCCAGACTGCCATTGACTTTGTATTGCTAAGTTCGTTTGATCCCGAAGGTCTTGCCACTGTCGATTACGTTGACGCAAGAGACAACACCAAGATCGGTAACACTGGCGAGCAGATTTTAGCTTCCAGTAATTGGAAAATTAGAGCTCCAGCATCGGCAGAAGGCGATAACGGAAAACTATCTTTCATTAACATTAAAGACGATGAGCTTCACCTGTATCACATTGCTGATCCAACAGACGACCACCACGCGGCACCGATTAAGTATATTCAGGAAAACTACGCAGGCATTGAAACCAAGAACGAATTCACAGAGACAAACAAATTCAAAGGACTGACATACTTTGATAGTTCAATCATTTCTAAATCTGATACGTTTATGGAGTTAAAAGGCAATGCCGACTCTGTACAAAACAGATTCCTGAAGCTCAGAGGAAATGCAGACTTCCGTGTTTACGCTTACCCGGGCGACAATAACGACAGCGCAAGGAATGCCTTCAGCATCTTAATGAAGCCGGGCGACGACTACCCAGTCACGACGCTTAACTACCTGCAAGATCCCGTGTCTAACGGACACGCCGTCAATAAGCGTTATCTTGATCAAAAGATCAGCAACATAGAAGAGGCGGCCAACAGAAACGTAGAGCGAACGTGGAGCTGGCAACCCGAACCAGCGGCTCTACACAGATACCACAGGGTGTACTGGCATGAAACAGACAGTGGACATATCAGATTTTCTGTCGCTGGGGAGAATTATCGTGACAACATCCAGTTCCCTAATGATGTACACTGGCAAGCTGACGCCAATGACATGCTGACTATCACCGGCATACTGAACAGCGGGAAGGTTGGCATTCTTGCTTACGGGCTTGTGTCCCGCTTCCAGATGTATGAAACACACATTCAGCTAGAATGTGAGCCTAACTATATGGCAATTTTCAAGCCAGACATGTTTAAGAACGATCACAAGATCACCGTCAAGTACGGGAGTCTTCTCTAATGAATTTTGGCCATTCCGAATTTACCGACCTGAGCAAGCTGAAAAACAAGATTCTGAACAAGACAAGAAGCAGTAAGGAATAAAGCATGAGTAGATCACGCGACACAGCAGACACATTTGTGGAACAGGACCAGCTTTCACGCGCTTACAATTCAACAACAGAGCCAGAGCGGGACAAGGATCGATTGGCAGATGTTTGGATTCAAGCTGAC
>WLWE01001452.1_pt1 | contig 17423 bp, 28 predicted proteins | sample 6718301 | NCBI WGS metagenome assembly WLWE01 (sample SAMN12718691, study PRJNA515312) | sponge metagenome | isolation source: marine sponge | host: Mycale hentscheli | place: New Zealand: South Island, Marlborough, Capsize Point | collected 2003-05-01 | reverse complement strand
CCAACGGCACCAGTGGCAGAAAGAGATGCCGCAGGTATAACGGCTGTTGTTCTTTGTGTTACTCCACCGACACTTGCAGTGGCAGCTAGACCTGTTTCAGGCACAATCGCATCACCGATTACGGTAACTTGATGTATGTTACCACTTGCCTCAAGCCCGGTGATTGTTGGCTGTACGTTGATAACAACACCAACTGTACCAAGAGCAGATGCTAAAGCAGAGATCGTCGGGAGATTTACTAACGCCGTACCTGTAATTGTCGGCCCTGTAACTCCTCCAGTTCCTGCTAATCCTGTAAGGTTTACCACAACATTTGTGACAGGCGTTACATCGTTTGTAGAACCAGTGGCTGTCAAACTGCCTACTGGAATGGCAATACCACCACCAACGCCAACGGCTACTGATCCAACTGCACCTGTACCTGCTAGTCCTGTAGCGTTAAGGTTGTTGTCCGTAACAAGAGATATTGTGCCTAATGTACCTGTTGCTGCAACGCCAGTAACAAGAATACGAGTAACGGACGCATCATCACCTATCGGTACTTGAGCTATGGATGTTGCGCCAAAGAACATTTAGCTAATCCTTATTCAGAAGATTCTTCTTCTGGTTCAGGTGGCGCTGACCAAGAGTCTGCATCAGCATCATAAATCCACCCCGTTTGTACGTCATCTGGACACTCTACAAACTCAGAGTGTAGACCTTGATGAAATCTATCTTCGTATGATGGAACAACGTCCACAGCTTCATTATTTATTAATCTACAATACATATTAATACTCCACAATTACGCATCCATCTGCGCCCGTACCCCAAGGCTGACCCTGACCAGAACCGCCTCCGCCACCAGGCCAACCTCCACGACCTGGATAGTAGTTGTTTCCACCAAACCCACCGCCGCCATTTATACCATCACCTTTGCCACCAGGTGTAACGCCTCCTGGACCAGTGCCTAACAAATCAACACATGTGGTTGGTTGTGCAGGAGAGTATGCAAACACAGCCGCTTCTGGAGCTTGCTGACGGCCTTCTGCACCTGTCATTATCATGCCAAAAGTTCCCAAACTAAAACCTTTGTAGTCTTGTGCATAGACAGTGCTATTTTTTCCAAAACCACCGCCTGCGCCGCCTGATCTACCTAAACTATTATGACCAGATGGAACACTATCTCCACCATTCCCATACGACCCTGGATTGCCTGGACCGAATAAACAAGCAACACCACCACCGCCAGAGTAAGTACCTTGAGAGTTTCCTCCTTTATAATTAACAGTGCCACCCGACCCTGTTCCACCAACTTTTTCACTAGTGTTATTAGCTCCACCTGCGCCACCTGTAGCAGAAATTAAACTACCAAAAGAAGATGATCCTCCTGATGAGTTATTATAACCACCTGCGCCAACAGTTACAGTATGACTAGTTCCTGCGGTAACTGTAAAAGTTCCAAGAGCAAAACCGCCGCCTCCGCCACCCGATTGAGACACATTTGTTGAACCTGAGCCACCTGCACCAAAAACACGAACTCTGATGCTTGTAGTTGCAGCAGGAATGATAAAGGTATACGCCCCTGCACCCGCAAAAGTCATAAGCTGTCCTGTACCAAAAGTTCCAGTTGCCCAGTTACCTGTGGATGGAGCTAATGTTGTCCCCCCTCCGCCACCTGACGCGCCTGTTATTACCGTTCTAGCCATTATTAACTCCCTTCATATCCCATTACTTGAACAACAGCAGTTTGGGTTGCTCCTTGATTACGAACTAAAATTCTATCGCCATTACTTAAAACGATTCCTGTTCTTTCATATTGAGTCATAGGTAAATTTTGTTCTAAAATACCGTCTGTTCCCAAAACGCCTATTCTTGTTTTAGTAGCAGTTACAGCCCCAGAGTTAGAAGTAATTGTAGCGACACCTTCTGTTGCAGTATAATCAACAGAACCATAGTAAGTTGCGGCATCAGTCCAAGTTATCAAATCAGTTGAGTAAAATACTTCTTCTTGAGTTGCACTAGCCATTTGTGACATTATTAAAACCCAAAGGCTTGTTCCAATTCTCATTGTTCTACAAGTAGTATTGTTAATAGCAGTGCTTGATCCCACTAAAGTAAAGGTTGATGGGTTAAGACTAAAATCTGAATTGTAAGTAACATAATCATCACTTGTACCAAAAGTTCCATTGTTACGCTGCCCTGTACCTAGTGCTAGTATGGCGTCTCTAGTCGTAGTAAAAAGTTTTAGCGAAGAATTGTTTCTTATCGCAACATAATGCTTGCCATCAGAGGGATTATACTCGTGATATAAAACTGATCCCCCTGACTTACCGTTTACGGCTATACGATAAACAGAGTTAACAGATTCGTTAATTGAATAACCCGCCGCTGTTCCTACGTTTGTGTCATTCCAACTTGAATCAGGCATAGTACAAAGGCCCATATAATCTCCACTACTACCACAGCTATCTATAACAAGCATTCTGCGTTGTGGTCGTAAATAAGGATAATTAAAGTTAGCACTTGGTGTTGAAGAACTCGTAGTATCTGTAACTCGATGCCAAAGAGTGTTACTACTTGAAGTATCGTTAAATTCAAATACGTTTCCAGTATATTTAAAACATACTCCCATTTGTGAACTACCTATACCGATTACCCAGTGCATTTTCTTACCGTCTGGTGCACCGCCTGTCCCAGTTATCTCAAGAGGATATGGATCTACTACAAGACAGTGTGACCCCTGAGCATTAGTAGTAAACGTTTTAGTATAAGTGGGGCTTGCAGACGCAGTTCTATTAAAAATTATTTTGTAATACTCATCTTCTGTAGTAGGGACGGGATATGACTTAACTGTTATGCTATCTGAAGAAGGATCTTGTATAACAATGTCACCGCCTGTGTCTATTTGGTCCGAAGTGTAAACACTATACGCAGAACGGGGTTGAGATGTGGTATTAAGCGTGTTAGCGGTTCCTTCAGTGGTGTAAAGAGTGCTATTAGCATTTGAATAAAATTCAAAAATTCTATAAGTTCCTGCGGCTATAATTGGATTAGCTTGAACCCTTCCAACGTAAGCCATAGCACTTGAGTCAGTAAATCCAGTGTTTGATATAGAATATTGCACATACGCTACATCATAAGTTTCTGAAACAGCATTTAAAGTTTCTGCTACGGCGTTAGAAGATGTATCAATTCTTAAATCAATATTTGTAGCTGCTTCAGCATAAGCGATTACCGTAACCGATGCCTCTGCCCCGCTACCATTTGTATATAATATACTGGTTCCCCCAGGTGCTACCGCTGCTTTTCCTAAACGACCATTTGCCATATTCTTATCCTCTCATAAAATACACAAAACCAGTAGACGCTCCACTGGACGGTGCATTTGACCAAGTGGGGGCAGCGCCATTGCCACCTGACGTTAATAATTGACCCGCTGTACCATAGTTAGCACCGCCGACCCCTAGCTGTCCAGAAGAAGCTACTCTAAACCTTTCTGACCCAGACGTTTCAAACGAAACAGTATCCGCAGCAGGGAAGCGTATAGCTGTGTTTACATCCCCTGTGTGAATGATTTTATCGGCAATGCTTACATCACCTGTAACATCTAAAGCTGCACTTGGTGTTGCAGTTCCTATACCGACTCGATTGTTGGTGCTATCGACTACAAGCGTGGTTGTATCTACGACAAGCTCTGACGCAGCGCCATCTGCTATGAAGTCTCCTAAGTCTCTTGCTCTAGTCATTATTAAGTCCTTGTAACATATTCAATATAAACAACACCTGCGCCACCCTGACCTTGTATATAATCTCTATTGTAACTTGTATTGTAGCCCCAACGACCGCCACCGCCGCCACCAAGACCGCCACAGCCTCCGCCGCCTCCGCCGCCACCAAAAAGACCGCCATCTGTACCGCCACCTGACTCATAATGATAACCTACTCCACCGCAGCCACCGCCACCTACTCCCGCAACTATAGTGCTACTCATAGCGAATTGATAACCAGAGCCGCTGTTATGCAGCATTCTACCAGACCCTATTCCCCACTCTTTAATAAAATCAAAACCAATAATTCCATCAGGTTTACCTACTGAAGCAACGCCACCATAAGCGCAAACACCGTAATTGTTTTGGTTTGCCCAAAAACTTCCTTTACCAGGGCCACCAGATCCCCCACCTGCACCAAAAATAACATTTACGGTTGTTGAATCTACTCCTGCGCCTGCACCGTTGCCCCCAACCCCTGCGCCTCCTCCATATACACTAGAATTACTTGTATCTGCTTGATTTTGACAAGTTCCACCACTGTAAGCTGTTCCAGTTAAATTAACAGCCCCACCGCCGCCACCCATTCGAGCGGCTCCGCTTTGCCAACTACCAGTGGAACTACCCCCAGAACCACCTGTATAATTATAAGTTCCACCACTAGCCGAACCACCAGACGAGCCTGAACTACTTGAAACTCCTGATCCGCCGTTTGCTGTAAGTGTGCTACTTCCATCAGTAAAAACAGAGTTTCCACCTGCACCGCCGCTTGAGGTTGACGCAGTTCCAACAGTTATATTGCAGTTAGTACCAGTGCTTAATGTTATTAACTTCATGGAATATCCGCCTGCGCCTGCGCCGCCTTTATTAGAGCTGCTTGAATTAGCGTTTCCACCTGCACCAATAACGTGAACGTAAGCTGTTCCGTTATAAGGAGGAGTCCAAGAACTGTCTGTGCTTAGAATAGTATAGACGGGTAAGAAAACTGAACCACCACCACCGAAAAAAGAACTTGTTGTACCCATTTTATTTCACCTTTACGAAAATGCCCATCCAATGGTTGAATCTACATAGCGCAAGCTTAACACAAGATACGCTGTATCTATAGTAAGATCACTTGCACTGCTCATTATATTACTTCCGTTACGACCTATAATACAGTTTGTGTTACCTGCTACCTCTGACAACCTGACCTCATCACCTACAGTTGGAGAGCTTGGAAGAGTCAGAGTAATTGCTGAACCATTAATATAATAATGATTATCTTTTGTTGCTGTAGTGTTTCCTGTAATTACGTTTGTTGTAAAACTTACGTTTATCGTAGACCAACTTATTGCTCCACTAGCTCCACCAGAGGTCAAAACCTGTCCAGATGTACCGTAGGTTGCACCGCCAATACCAATCTGTCCCGCAGGGCCAACTCTTACACGCTCTGATCCTGCTGTCTCAAAGCTTACTGTATCAGCCGCAGGGAACCTTATCATAGTATTGTCATCACCCTCATGGATGATTTTATCTTCTATAGTTATACCTGTCGCGTTAACACGCAGTCTTTCATTACCGTCTGTCTCTACAGTAAACGTATCAACCGCAGGGAAACGTATCGCTGTGTTTGTATCGCCACTGTGAACAATCTTATCGGCAATCGTTACATCACCACTAAACGTACTTGTTGTACCAGAGAGATCTCCTGATAGCGTTCCGCCTGTTAACTGTAGGAATCGTGCATCTGATTGGGATTGTGTATAAACATTCGCTATGGTTTGTGTCCCATATGCAACAACATCAAGGGTATCCCCAACCGTTGCGCCAGAAGCAAGGACAATTGAAGTACCATTTGTGGCGGTGAAATCTGCTGCTGAAAGTTTAGATCCGTTTAAAAATACTTCGGCAAACCCCACAGTATATGAAACTGAAAAGGTTGTCTGGTTAGCTGTTGCGGTAAAAACCGTAGTCGTAAAAGTTGTAGGCTGTATATCCGCAGCTATCGCCGTAATAAATACAATAGCATCTCCAGATAGATTTATCGCGTTATTACTGTTGCTACTTTCAGAGACAACCCTGGTGAGAGTCGTCCCTGAAGCAGTAAAAACACCTGAACCTAGCTCGAAATTACTTGTACCATCTTCTATACAGTACCTAACAGTTTCTCCGTTAGACACCCCTGCTGCGGCAAAAGTCTGGAAACCGTCAACCGCTGCACCCAAAGTGATTGTGCCAGTCCCCGTGGTCGAGGTTGTCATCTTGGCACGATTGACCAGTTTTACCATAGCGGCACTCCAAACTTAATTGTTATGCAATACGGATGATTGCGTTACTTGCGTCAGGCGTTGGGAACACAATCTGAAAGTCCCCAGAAGTTGATGACTTGTTAGAGCCAAAATCAAGAACAACCACACTTGCATCGTTAGATGCAGTGTCATTATAAATCAACGCACCACGAGCAGTGATTGTTGCAGATGTAAATGTAAGATCCGCAAAGTCAGTCAAAGCTGTAGTACCTGAAGTTGTTGGTGTTACGTTAGTTAACGATCCTCCACCCGCAGAATATGTTCCAGAGTTTGATACCTCGTTAGAAGTAGTATACGCTGTAGTAGCTGCGTTGAATGAAGCACTGTTATCATACAAAGCTAGTTTGAAAGTATTACCACTTGAGTTGGTAAAGTTGTGTGTTGCAGTCATCAATTCTTTCTTAAATGATGTGCACATAAAGTTGCCGCTAAATGCCATTTTACAATCTCCTTATAAGGTCGGCTAGTTCAGGATGACCTGCTTCCTTGAGAGCATTATACACAGTTGTACGGTCACTGTGAATAGCTTGTCTCATATAGTAAGCCACCAATTTCTCCAGATGCTTAGAGTAGGCACGAGCCTGATCCCTTATTTCTGGATGCGCTGAATCCGAAACAGCTATGATCTTTTGCACACACTGTTCGGATAATTCATCAGGGGTAAGACCCCTATTATGGGTTGTGTTTATTTGAACTAAAGATTCATCTCTAGGAACACTTACATCTATTTTAAACATTATTGTTTAGCCCTTATAACTTTTCCAGTTCGGTACTCATCAGTCGTTTCTTTAGCTTCACCAAGCATTTTTAAAGGTATCAAGCTTTCCTGAAACCTTTTATCATAATAAGACATTATATCCTGTTCACCTTTCATATATATGTAAGCTTCAATTAAAGCCCCATATAAAAGGGTCATTTCAGCATTTTCACTTAACCAAGATACTCCACTATCTGCACCCGCAGTAAGGCTTATTGGCCTATAATAATAGTGTAACTCTGCGGTAAAAACAGCATTTGGGGTCGGTCCCATCAAAAAATTATCTACATCAAATTGACAATAATACTTTGGCAAACCCGTAGTTGTAGAATCCGGGGTGTATGATTGAACAAAGCTAGGGTCTTTAAACTCCACAAAAAATTTGTCCCCATCGGACCCTGTCATACTCAAGGAAAACGGAGCTAAAAAATCAGAGGGCACCTTAATATACTGCACAGAAGCACTTGTTTTCGCCGTTGCATTTTTACGAAATAAACTTAGCTGCACGTTTTTAAGAATGCGTTCTTCTGATAATCGAATAAACAAAGGTATGTTATTAACAAAGCTTGTCTCTTCGTATTCCGTGTAAGCTTTAATAGCATCTTTTAATTGTAAGTATGTAAAACTCATATCATCACACTATTGTTATGTTTCCAACCATACTACTGTGGCTTGTACATTGATACACCAAAGATGTATCGGAGGGTTCGTGAGGCACAATGAATTGTGTCAGTCCTGTTGTTGAATTGTAGTTGTCTGTAACACCTGTAGTGAAAGCAGACCCACCGTTGGATGTCCTTATCTGCAAAGGATGGCTCCCTACGTTTGAAGTATTATCAATTAAGTAAGTATGCCCTTTGTAAAAAGTAAAGTTTGGATTGTCTCCAGACGTAGCACCAGGCCCAGTAAACGTATATGCAGATGATCCGTTTGTTCCTGCGGTGTATTTAGTTACAGGGCCAGTTGTCTCATCATTAACTCGAATCCACACCCCGCCGTGTGCAAAATATAGCCCGCCTGTTGCATGAACGTGGGCTACAGCGCCGTGGTATGTACTTGCACTTGGAAGATCGCCTAAAGCCGCGTAGTAAAACACAATCTTGTTTGCACCAGAGCTTACATCTATAAGGCCGTTGGAATCTATTATATCTGTAAGAGTTGTGCCGTTTCCAAGGGCTGCGTATACTTCGGTAAAGTTTTCATTTATTTTAGTTGCACCAGAGCGCAGAGTGTCTCCACTGCCATCATTTGCACTACTTCCTATCCCTACTGTCTGTTTAACCATTTCTTATCCCTCGTCAAAAGTATCTGTAGTAGAATCTAGTGTTACTGATGTACTATCAAATCTTGGAGCAGTTGTGCTAGGATTAACCGTAACCGATCCCACTAATCCGCTTGCCCCTACACCCACTAACACATCATCAGTGGAAACTGGATTTATAACTACAGTTCCCACACTACCGATAGCAACTAAATTATTAGGAGGAGTAATTCCAGAAATTTCTCTAAAACCAACTGGCATAAAGCCGTATTGAATGGCTCTTTCAGATTCAACTTCTGAAGGAGGTCTTGCATCACGCAAAGCTTGAGCGTCGATAACCTTCCTAAAAGGACCTAGTTGTGGCTGCTTTGCCTCAAACTCGTCTCGTCCTACCAATAACCCATTCCACTCACGACGCATATCTTTGTATCGATACCGAAAACCAGATCGATCTGATATAGCGTAAGAGTTTTTTCCGGAAGCAAACTTTGACATTAATTTGTCCTAAAATATTGATACTGAGGCACAACATTAAAAGAAGCTCTGTCACGATCTTCGGTCATAGCTCTTTCAAACTCTTCTTCATACATAGCTTTTAACATCTGAAGACGATTAGGTGCCCGTTTTAAAGCAATATAATAAGCTAAACCCGCAGCTAAACACGGATAAAACCTAAAAGGCATGTCCAAAGTGTTAACTTGAGCATCCGCATCATCCATCCTAGTCAAAGCGTCATAAACAATTACATCTGTACTATTTTCAGGGATCGGCCAAACTTTAAGATTAGGTGTAATCTGTCTATCAAGAAAAAACTGTGAGGGCCTTCCTTGAGTCGTTTTAACAGGAATCGATAAAAAAGTATCCCGGCTTACACGGGTCAAAGCAAAATCAGTATTACTTCTACGAACTACCACAGATAAAACATCTATTACATCCGCACCAAGATCATACTCTCCATCGGCTTGAGTGACCGTTTGAGTTCTTTGTTTTATAGTCCACTGATTTAAGCCTCTGTTTGCCCACTCCGCAAGCATAAGATTTAGAGATCGTTTTGCAGTTTTTAGGTCATAGCCAGTACGAACTTCTAAACCGCAACGTTCAAAAGCTTCTTCAATGTATTCTGCTACATCTAACTCAAAATCTTTACTGTTGGAGACAGTCATATTCAGTCCTCATTATAAAGGTTATCAAACACCCTATTTACGTCTAGTGTATAGTCTAAATCACTTTTTGAATAGTGTATATGTTGTGACGGTTTAAAATCAGGCGCTCCCTCTCCTGCCGCAAACCAAGCCGGATGCGTAACCCTCACTCTATTATTTGGTAAAGCCACTATATTTCCAGTCCACTCCCCTGCGTCCAGTAGTTGCAAAACATGACTTTGTTTGTGTTGCGCCGGATCGTCTGCAATTTCGCTTTCAGAGTAATCCACAGTAAACAAATACTTTGCAGGGTGCATTTTACCATCAATCTTAGCAAGCCAAGGACAAGGCGTAGCCCGGTCCATAACAAACACAGAATTATAATAAGACGCACAATCCCACGGTTGAGCATCATATGTTTCCATAGGTTCAGGCCATTCCTCAAAGGGAATATCCGCAACCAATGCAGTTATAGGCATTCTTGCCCACATCGCGCCCCCATGAACCGTATCCTCTTCTTCACCTTCAGCTTCATTTCCAGTAAATATAACTTGAAAACTTAAACATCTATTTGGCATCGTAGTCACACCAATAACCATCGCGTGTAAAAATTCGCCGTGGTACTTCTCATGGTTATGAGTGTATTCACGGCGAACCCATGCCTTGAAGTAAGGCACATTAGAATGTAAATACGCCATTACTTTTTCTTTGCGGCTCCGCCTTTTGCTTTCTTCATGGGACTTAAACTCATTCCCCTTTGTTTTGCGGCGCTTCGTAGTTGTGCCATAGTCATTGCACCGCCACCAGACATCATTTTTGCAGGTTTTTTGCCGCCCGCCGCGCCACCTTTAGACATGCGACGCATTTTACCGCCCATCGCTCCGCCTTTAGACATACGCTTTACCTTACCGCCCGATCGGTAACCTTTCTTCTTCATTGCCATTTTTGACTCCTTTTTAGGTTATGCAGATACAGAACCACTGGTTCTTTTTCTACGGTTTGACAATACTGCACCACAGCCTCTTGCTACGATTCCTTTTTTACCTTTTTTGTTTTTGGGGGACGGCCTCTTGGCTTCTTGCCTTTCGATTGCACCGCCGTTGTACGCGAATTTGACTTCCGCTTCTTTTGTGTTTTTGACAAAGGTTTTGCCTTTACTGCCTTCACTTTTCTTTTTTCGGGCAGTGGCTGCTCTTTCGGCTTTCGAAAGACTATTCGCTTTAGACCTTGGAAGACACCTGTCAGGATTCTTTTTATCCTTTGAAGTGCCGCATTTACCTTTGATTTCACCATCAGTACCAATCCTTACCCAATCTTGATCTCGCCACTTTTTAAGCTCACCCACTTTTCTTCCCCTTTGCCCCTTTGGCATAATTAGGATCTTTACAGTATTTAGATGCTGCCATATTGGCATAGGCACTAGGGTAAGTATCAAAAGTTCTTTCTGCCCACGCTTTTCCGGCAGGGCAAATCTTGCTTCCTTTACTCTTTTTCGAAGCTTTTTTTGATTTCTTTGAATAAGCCATTATAAAAACTTTCCTGCAATTGCGGTAGCTACGATTAAAACCGCTATTCCCCATAAACGCATGTCTAATTTATCTAGTTGTTTATCTATTTTTTTGTATCGCTCGTTACATTCAGCTTCATGCTTTTCGAGTAGTTTTAAAACCTCTTCTACTTTCATCTTACCAAGCCTTACATGACCAGTATCTGGCGCTAAACTTATCGTCCGCCGTGTCACAATTATGTCTTGCGCGGAAACTTTTACGTCGGGCGGGCTGATCTTTTTTAATCGACATTTTACTGTCTCCAAACCTGACAAGCTTAACATCCGTGCCTTTTTTAGCCAAAACCGCACTTTTTTTGGCTTTCCCTGGAGTTCTTTTTGGTTTGTTGAATCCCGCAAAGGTTTCTCCCCGATATTTTATCCGACCACTGGGTAAACGCTCAACATCTTTTGTAGTAGCCATTCTGACCTCAATTAAAAAATACTGTTACATTACTAATATTAGTTAAGGTTGCGTGGCATCCATCTGGGAAAAGCATACCTTCGTCAGGAATATACACATTATCATCGGTGTTATTCGCAAAAACCATCGTTAATAATATGTTTCCGCTTCCAGAGCCGTTTCGTAAAATCAAAGTAGGGCTTGATCCACAAGTATAATGAATAGCTTTAATTCTTGCCCTGCCTGCAAAAACTGAGCCTGTAGAAGTTAAATGAGTTGCTTTTACGTCGGATGCCATAAATTTTCCTAACTGTGAAAGATAGTCAATGCGGTGACGTTAGTAGCTACTGAAACATGAACATCACTGGTAAACAACATACCTTCGTCAGGAATGTTCACCGAATGAGTTTCGGAGGCAGAAAAATCAATATCTAAAACTGTTGATCCACCGTTTCCGTCTGTAAGGGTAAGTCTTCCCGCGCCCGCGCCAGTAAGAACCTGTATCTGCCGTAAACGTGCGCGACCAACAGCAGCCGCGCCTGTTCCCGTCAGACGTTTGCTTTTTACGTCTGAATTAGCCATCTAAAAATCCTCTTATTAAGCTTGAACAGCAGTATTAAAAGCTTGAGCATACATTACCGTTATAACAACGGATCCCGCATTCGTGCCTGCGCTTGAGGTAGCTGTTAGTTTTAAATCAGACGTACCCGTGTTCTTCCATGTAAGTGTACCGCCACCAGAAGCACCTAAAGCTTTAATACCTACCGTAGTTCCAGAAGCAACCGCATTAACAAGAGTTGCTGCACCGCCTACCGTATCACCAACACTAATATTTGTTGTAGTATTAGCAGCCACTTCTAAATCAATAATTATATTTACGATTTTTGAGTTAGCGGGAATTACTATATTTGTAGCTTCTGCTGCAACAGCACCGCCAGAAATATCCATTACATGTTGTTGAGTCATTACAACATAGCCCACGTTTGCTATGTCGGTTCCAACGGTAGTACCCGTTGTATTTCTAATATTACCTGCCCGAATCGGACCTGAAAAAGTTGTAGTACCCATGTGGATCTCCTGTCTTGGGTTATGTCAGCAGCCTCATGCCGCTGTCAGGGATGATTTACTATAACACATAAAATAAAAAAAGAAAGAGCCGCAAAAGCGGCTCCCTCCCATAAATTATGTTGAAACTTAGGCTGCGCCTGGAGTTCCAAAAACTGTACGCCAGTCGGATACACCGAAGCTGTAACGCTCACGAGCTTTAAATCGCATGTTGCCTGTATCAAAATCGCCTTCCATAGCTGTTTTGATTGGGGCACGATTAAAGTACTTAAACCCGTTAGGTGCGTCTGTCTTTATGAAATACGCATCCGTGTCTGTAAGGAAGTGATTAACAACAGCGCCTTGAGGAATCATTCCCATGTTCTTCATTGCGTTTGCGTCGTTATCCGCTGTTCCCGGACGTAGATTTGAGTTTAGCACTCGTTCTGCAATAAACTGCAATTCTTTTGGTATGATTAATTTCACACCGCTGACTGCAATTTTAAGACCACGCTCATCAGTAAAACCTGCAATATCAATTAACATTTGCTCTAAAGAGGTTTCGTTGAGGTCTGCCGCAGTCGCCAAAATATTGGTTTGGTTACCTGACAGAGAAGGGTGTGCGTTTGAGCATAATGCTGCGCCATCCCCTATAGCGTTTGCACCTGTGTTGAACGCATTGTTCAATATAGATGCCGCCTTAATTTGCTTTGTTTGAGCCATCGAACGTGCAAGAGCTTTCGTATAACGAGAAGCTAGACGATCATATAGGTTGTCCTCAATCGCTTCCTCTGTAATTGAGAAAGCCAAAGCAATGGTTTCGTGAGTGTAACGAGCAGTGTATGTCTCTTTTGCATCGTCAAAACTGATGGCTCCGCCTTCAGATTTTACAGGTGCAGTTGAGAAACCACCAAGCATAACTTCTTCTTCGAAAGCACGGTCAGATGACTCTTCTTCAAAGATTTCAGAATGCTCGTTCTCGTAACGATTATATTCTAACCCAAACAATGCATTTAGGCCAGGTTCTAGCTCTTTAGCTAGTTGTGCGCGTGATATAGCCATACTACGCTCTCCTTATGTGCCTGTTGTAGTCGCAGTGGTTTGAGAATCAAACCGCGACGTGGTTGCATTGAAATGAGCGTTGATTCTTACAATCAATGGAATACCCGCAGCAGCGAAATCGCTGTTTGCTTCGTCATCCATAATACCGACAATACGCAACGGAAGTGTTGCAGTAGTGTTGATTGAAGCCACGCTCAAAGCTGAGTTTGAATTTCCCGTACTTGTAGAACCAGTACGTGCAGATGTGCCTAAAGACGCATTTGCAAAAACAGCCGTTAGGGCTGTCGCACGATCTGTGATCGTTGCGTCAGTTGCTACCTTGAACAACTGATTTGGATTGTCAGCTACAAAAGCCTTAACAGGGTGGTTAGTATCCACGCTAACGCTGTTCGAACCAGGCCAATAACTAAGAAAGGTTGGTTTTTTCGAAACTGAGTCAACGTATTCTACGCCCATCAGAACACCAAGAGCGGGAGTAGTACCCCCACTAGTCGCTCCCGCATGATCTATTACGCCTGCCGCAGTGGGCACACATAAAGAGTATTGGAAGATCGGATTGGTGTTGTTAGAAGCGATTTCATACTGAGTTACCCCAGTAGAATTAACACCGTTTCCAACAAGCCCGATAGGACGTAAACCGAAGGCAGTATTTTGATTTGCCATTTTAGTTTTCTCCTAATGGGGCGACCCTAATTTTTACGAGGGCCACCGAAGGTTACACGAGACTGACGATTGGCTTTTTCAATCGTCATGGTTGAATGTTGATTCTCTCTCATCATATCGTAGTCAACTGCATCCATTTGATCCCTCGATTTACTATTAAAGTAATGAGTTCTCTCCTGAACCGTCTCAACGGGAATCCGAGCGAGTATCAGTCCGCCTACTCCAAACACACCTTTATATTTACCTGATTCTACGACGGGAGATTCAAAGTCAGGATATTCGTCCTTACGAACAAGTTCCCAACCCTCCCGCATTTTAGCACTGATGTTTTTTGTATCATCAAATCCTCGCGTTTCGGCTCGAATCCAACGATGCGCAAACCCATCAGGGGCAGGCGGTGCATCTAACATTGACGGGGGTGCCCACGGACGCCTTTGCGCCGTTTTTTCCCTAGTTTGATTAGCGCGAGAAGTACGCTTGATTGAATCGTTTGTGCTATCAGTCATTGTGTTACTCCTTCACGTATTTCGCATATTCTTCTAGCGGCACACCCAATTTTTTCGCGATTGCGACTTGGCTAGGGGTGAGTCTAACCTTTTTCCCACTGCTGCGCCCAGAATTGGATCTTGATACGCCTGCAACCGTCTGAGCGGGTCGTTTGCCTGCGTTTTTCGCGTTACCTCCAAATGTGTCGGAAATGCGGCGATCAAGTTCAGTATAGTACTCATCGCTCGTGGGGTCAAACCCTTCGTCTTCGACAAGCTTCTTATGTATGCCAAAAGCTGCAAAAGTTTTGGCTTCGTCCTGCCCAAACCAGTCATTTCTTGAAGCCCAATCTTGAGCTTTTGGGTCAGGTCGTTTGATTTGTTGCTGCTGCGCCTGTTGCTGCTGTGGAGCAAAAGATTGCTGCTGCTGTTGCTGCTGCACCTGCTGTTGCTGCCTCTCTTGAGCAACTTTAGCTTGGTTAGCTCTTTCGTTTTCAGCAGATAAAGCAATCATTTTCTTATTAGCCTCAACAACCGCAGTTGTATCTCCAAGCTCCATAGCTCGTGCTAATTCTTTTTCCGTCTGCTCCATTTGAGTTTGTACTCTATTGGTGTATTCAGAAACATAATTGCTGTCCAAGGCACTAAATCTTTGCTTTAATTGCGTAGCCTCTTGCTGAACTTGTTTTGCGTAGTTGACAGCCTCTTCCTCGCGACGCTGTGCGTCCCGCATCTTTTTAGTAAGCCTATCAATACGTTTTTGAGTGGAACTTTGAGCCTTATCAAACTGATCTTCTTCTACGATCTCTACATTTTCTTGACCAGACTGCTCTTCCGAAGCTTCTACCTCAACTTCGGTTTCAGTATCTACTTCCATCTCTAATTGTTCTTGTTGTTCTGCCATAAAATCCTCCTAGTAGTGCAAAATGTCTTCTGGCTCATTAATTCGAGCCAAAATCTCGTCATCATTCAAAATACGAACCTCTCCGCCATCAATGGCAAAGCGTGAACCCGCATATCGTGCAAACATCACCCATTCTTTCTCCGCGCACCAAGGGCCAGAAGGAAATTTTTCTGGGTCTTGATAGGCCAAGGGTCCAACCTTCAACACATAACCAACTTGTGTTGAAATCTTTTGTTGTTCCACAGCAGAATCCGGCAAAAATATACCGCCTTCAGTCTTCCCCTTACCGCGGTAAGGTAAAACCAAAATTCTCCATCCTGTAGGATTGGGCATTCTTTCTAGAAGTGACCCGCTTATTGCTTCAGGGTCTAAAACTTTTACTGACGGCTCTTTATAAGCCTCTCCAAGGCTTGCTACAGCCTCTTTTACTCCAGTTAAATCAATTTTTGCGCTCTCAGTCATTGCTTCGCTCCTGTTTATCTAGCAGGCCCTTGAGTTCCTGTTCCACATGATTCAGGGCTTCCATATTACCCATAAGCTCACGATATTGCTCCATAGACTTGATATTGCCATACTGCATTAAGTCAACAACACCTTGTCTACGATCTCTTATAATGCGAAAAACTGCTTCCGCAACATATATCTCATCCATTCTTAGATATTCCCACCTTTTCCTATATGAGAGATACTAAGATATTTTGAGATAATATGCAATTATATATTAAGCCACTTATATATTTTTTGTGTTTCTTCTTTTCGGTGCTTCAAACCGTTGTACCCACCGTTAACTCTTTTAGTAATTGTTTTAATCGTATCGTCATCAACCCCGTTATCACAAATATCCCACAATTTGTTTCTATGAAAGAACCAAATCGCACTTTCCATAGGGAATTTTGAAGCAACAAGGTCAGGATCCTTCATTATTTCCGGCAAATCCATGTCCGCCGCAAACTGAGAATAGTTATTTTTCCCGGTACATTGTAAAAATCCGCGGCCCCGCCACAGATACCCTTGTCCATCATTGCCCATTCTACCGCCATATACGCGATCTGCCAAAGCTTGAGGATTTCTAGCACATTTTTCTGCGTCACTCTCTGATTCAAAGTATTTACCAAACACTTTTAAAATAGATTCCATAGAATAATTTAAATTTTCTTCTGTGTAACGAAACGTGCCACTCTCGTGTACAAGCTGACCAAGGAAATGTGCCCCTCGTTCTGGATTCAAAGCATAATGATTACATATTTGCTTTGCAGTGTTTGGACCAAACGCACCGTCAGGTGAAGATCCTATCTTTTCTTGTAAAGTTTTTAATGCTTCACTCATTTATAACCTCTTTTGTTCCACAAACACGTTCATACACCATATCGTCTATGTAAGCTTCTGCCCATTTATTTTCTGTAAAGGTACAGAATACCCACAAATCATTTACATCATCATTCAACAAATTAATAATATCTTGCTGCGCGGATACTTGGCCTTGAAGATGTTCAATGTCATGGACGATGTTGCTTATGTACCACACTAAACCAACTAATTGCACAGCCATAGCAAAAACTAAGGCTACTGGTATCTTCAAATCACCCATTTTGTAGTTCCTTTAGGAAATAACCGTGTTCCCAAAGACTCCGATCTTCACAATGAGAAGTTCGATGGCCTTCTCCATAACCGTGAGTATGTTTTTTACCACATTTAGGGCAATCAAAGGTTAAAAGATCAACCCCGTTAATAGTTTCTTTTACTGCGTAAACTGTGGGAATATTGTCCATATCTACCTCTTAAAAAACTTTTGTACGCCTCTGACACCAAACGATGCAGAGATTGCTATACCTAGACTGTAAAAATACCAATCAGGGGCTTTGGAAAGTTGTTCAAAACCGCTATCTACCCAACCTTCAGTGCCTGGAACAAATGCCAAAACAAGTGGGATTGACAGGACAATTACGAACCATTCGTCTTTCCAACTTGATTTTGCACCTTCAGCCATAATGCGCTCCCAATCAGCAACACTTGTTTCTTTACTAAGCATTATCTTGGCTTTAGCTTCTGCCTCAGTAAGTTTTAATTTTGCATTTGCCGTCTGAGCTTGAGTCTTAGCGTCAAGCCAACTACCTGC
>WLWE01001450.1_pt1 | contig 17448 bp, 16 predicted proteins | sample 6718301 | NCBI WGS metagenome assembly WLWE01 (sample SAMN12718691, study PRJNA515312) | sponge metagenome | isolation source: marine sponge | host: Mycale hentscheli | place: New Zealand: South Island, Marlborough, Capsize Point | collected 2003-05-01 | reverse complement strand
CTACCAGTAAATTGTCCGCCCGTTTTAGGTACAACATTGTCTGATTTTGCAATACCAGAATCAGTGAATGTTACATGGTAGGAGGTATCCCCCCTACCAATAAGAAGTTTATCAGAATTTTGGATAGCCATATCATACAACAGGAAGAGCGGGGAGTGAAGTTAGATCCATTGGAATTCTAGATCCCAGATCTACTTTAGTATAAGTGAAACTACCATTAGAAGAATTGTAAGACAACTCACCTTTACTTCCAGCGGACTCAGTTATATTACTAACACTGAAGGAATCATAACTCAGTCCTCCACCAATTGCCCCAACATAGTTCCAGTTAGTGCCATCATAAGCAATAAACTCACCGCCTGCAGACCCATTGGGAAGAGATGATTGTAATCCTGCACCAAAGGAATCATTAACAGCACCAGCGCCTGTGTTTACAAACAAACTACCGGCGGTCACGTCGGTTGTAGGTGGGGCCACATCAGTGATATCAATGTTACCATTGAAGTCAAGATTGGAGCTCAGTACAATTTCTTTAGCCTGCCACTCAGCTGCGGCTTGGTTATAGTAAAGTACTTGATTGTCTGTAGCACCGGTGACTCTTACATCACTTACTCCATCAAGTGTAAGAGCTTCAAGAGCTGCAGCGTTTGCGGCATCGCCTGCTGCTCTGTCAATGGCTTCTAGAGTCAGATCATTAGTAATATTTTGCTCAGCTTGTTCAGCTCTGGCTTTTTCTGTATCATCGCCAAGAATTCTGGCCGTGGTCTCGGAAGCAATATCAGCAGCAAGTGATGCCTCAACCGATTCGGCTCTGGATTGTTCTGCATCGATGTCATCAGAGAGTCCAGATTCAGCTTGTTCTGCTCTGGCTTGTTCTGCATCGATGTCATCAGAGAGTCCAGATTCAGCTAGTTCTGCTCTGGTTTTCTCAGTAGCAATGTCAGAACCAAGTGCCGCCTCTGCGTTTTGTGCTCTAGCCTTTTCGGTTTCTACAGCAGCAAGAGAGTCAGCTTCAATCGATTGTTTTACTTCATTGTAACTAATACTGAACGACGATTGTCCTCTACCTACAAGGAGTAGGTCATTATTTTGGAGTGTCATGGTGAGAATCTATTTGCGGGAAGGTGAGATAGGGAAGATAGGTCGCGTGGTACCACAACCTCTGATGCGTTAATTACGAGGTCTGTGATTGCCCCAGCAATTACAGGAGTCGGTTCCTCGGCAGGTCCATTACTAATATAAAGTTCTGGGGAAGCTGGATCATAAAACATTTCACCAGCATTACCTCTGAACTCGTCAACATTCCGAGCACCCAACTTTTCTACTAATAGTCTATATACAGACTTGAGAGGTTGAAGTTGTGAAGCCATAAAACCAAATGTTTTTTTTTATTTAGTAACCTTTCACGTTCACTTTTGTATCAATAACCTCTACATGACTACAAGAAACCTTCCACTGATACCAATGATATCTCATCACTTCATATGATTCAAAGGAAATAGATTTACCATTATTGAATACTATTTTGTATGTGTGTCTGTCGTAGTCTTTGTCACAATACGTTGTGAATGTTTCGCCTTCTTTATAGGCCATGTGATTTCCATTCCAATGGTTAGTAGAATAATAAAGGTAAAGATGTATATGATAGGTATCATGATCCGTTTACAAACCTCCTCCACTCAATCATATTCTTGATGTTGTATGACATCTGATGTACTTGTTTTAGAATGTCACTAAGAGTATATAACATCACACCATAGTATTCTAATTTCATTTCTACTTTCTGCACACTTGCATCTACACCTACCCAGTGTGGCACATCAGATTTTATAACCTTGTAGTCAAAAGGTGCGTCTTCATAATCAGATTGTGGTGCCTTGCCTGAATAGTATAACCACTTCCTGTGTTCTAATGTTCTTAGTTCTTGGGATGCTTTCTTAGACAGCAGTGATATCTCATTGTGTAGTGAGATATACTTAGCATGAAGTTGTGGTATCTGTAATGATGCGTTGTCTAACATCACATCATCTATTACACTATCCTTAGACCACATCTTTTGGATGGTCTCAAGATCCATGTTGTGGTAATGAAGAAACTACTGGACTCTTGCTTCTGTTTTTGATGACAATGAACTTATCATTGGCAAACACTCCTGCAATCTGTACTTCAATGTCATCATCATCTGACCAGATGACATCACCATTCTTTTTTCTCATGTCCAGAGCACATTCAATCTCTGCAATCAATTCTTTGGTCAGTTTCAAAGTTGAACACCCTCCTGTGAGCGTCTGTAGTTTGGTTTCATACTACTATCAGTTGAGTTAGCAGCATCCCAAATAAAGTAATCGTAATAATTATAACGCATGACCACCTCTGCTGTAAAGTAGTTCACATCAGGGACACCAGCATCAAAACTCAATGTTGTCAGGGAGATAGGGAAGGCATCTCTAAACACAAACTCACTGACTGGTTGGTAGTTACTGGACAGAATGAACAGGGAGCAGTCACACTTCCACTGGTCAGGGTTATACTTTTTCTCATCACCCTCAGTGGTTCTTCTGTTAATACTCTCCAGAGTACCACGCCCATACTTAAACTCTTTACTACTATATGGTGTCGCTATCTCACGCATCCAGTCATGAACCTGGTAATAGTTCTTCAGGTTCTCATCAACCAGGAACTTAATGTATAAGTCCTCATAGTATAACTCATCACCAGGGTGACGTAGTTTGTTATATCTGGTGCCAGTGTCGGCACTCTCCATTTGAATGGAGGGAATAGAGGCAGACTGACAAAAGAAGTCTACCCCACGCATGTTACTGATAGTAAACTTAAAACCAATGGGTGACAGGAAGTTTCTGTTCTCAATGGAGACGAACTTCTGCTCCGGCGGCATTGAGTTATTGTTTGACTGCAGTGCCATATTACCTTTTGTTTTTATTTATGGGTGTCCTCCCTAAGGGTAACAACACATTTTTCAACACATTCCTTGTCCTCCAAGTTACATTCAGTTACACATTCAAAGTATTCCTCCACTGCGTCCCATGTCTGTTCATGTGTTTTATTCATAAGTTTGTGTGAGTTTCAACACACTTATTTAAACGCATGGGCACAAAAAAGGGACCCCGAAAGGTCCCAAAGTAATGAATCTTATTAGATCACATAAGGTTCTCGATTCTAACACGACGGTAGTAACGGTTGCTGTTGTCAGCAAGTCTACCAAGACCCTGGTTGTAAGGACCGGAAGGACCTTCAGCGAATGGGTTAGCGATGAGACCGTAACGAGTCTTGAAGCCAATGTTAGGCTGGAAGGTCTGGTCTGAAACACTACGAACCATCTGAAGAGGAACGTAAGGACAGTAGAAGAGACCTGCGTCATAGGCGCTGGTGCCCTTATAGCCCATCACATAGTAGTGAGTGTTGCTGATGTTAGCAGAATAGGGGTCAATATAAACCTTCATCTTGCCGTTGATGGTACCTGCGAAGAGGTTACCGGTGTCATCAACACTAAGGTTAGCGTTGAGTGCTGGGGTGTAGTCAAGTACACCAGCCATGGTCAGAGCGGAAGCAACGTCTGCGGAACAGATGATGATGTTTCCTTTGCCACGACGGGTCAGTTGGGCGATTGCGTTAGCGTCACGCTCAATCTGGAACAGAAGTCCTTTGAACTTCTCAACAGACCAACGACCATTACTGTCAACGTCCAAGTCGAACGTACCAGCAGTTGCCACGTTGTTCTGTGCACCGGGGAGAGCCGTACGATAAACGGTACGAACGATCTCACGGTTGATCTCGGAGAGAATCTCAGAGGAAAGGATGTTAGCCAGTTCGGCTTCTGCATCCAGACCGTGGACAGCTCTAAGGTCTTGTGCAAGTTCCAGTGAGTACTGGGCCTTCAGTGCACGACCTCTTGCTTCCACAACGGCCTTCTCGATCGAGAAACCCATCTGACGGAACTCGTTACCGGGTTCGCCAAGACGCTCCATCTGAGCCTTGGACATACCACCCATTTCCTTCAGGCGAGGATCGTAGGTGTAGTCATCAACGTTGTTGGTGCGTCCACCTTGCCAACCACCACCAGGGTAGGTGCTGTCGTCATAGGTCTTATCGAAGTTGGGGTCATTTCTGTGACCACCAGGGGAGATTACGCTGTCCAGAAGACCTGGGTTAGCGCGCATTCTATTTGTAGGAACATCGTCGTCTACGTTGTAAGGAGTCTCACCGGGAACGTAGGGGTGGTTGACGTACTTGCCTTCAGCCAGAGCGCCTTGATCATCTGGATAACCAGAGAAATCGTAGTCGCCGGAGCCATTAGCAGGACGCGGAGTGTCGTTGTCGAAGGGGGAATCCCAACCGTTGCCGGACAGGGTGTCCATGGGTGCACCATCCTTATCAGTTCTGGGCTGCTTGTAGCTGATCAACTTGCCATCAGCATCGTACACAGGTACGAATTGACCCTGCTTATTCAGCTCATAGCCGTTGTAAGCAGTGCCGTTGGCGAATCTGTCAGCACCGTTAGAGAAGGTGGGATCAGCTTCATCGAAGAATGCTTCGTTAGGACCGTCAGGACCGTCATACTTCGAACGCATTGCGAAGATCATGCCAGTAGGACCGGACATTGGCTGGACGCCACAGATGTCATAAGCGATCAGGTTGGGCATGGAGCGTCTGATCAAGGAGATCAGAACGGGGTCGAAACCAGCACGAGGGCCAGCGTCAGCGTTGAGGGTGCCATCGACACCGCCGCCGACTGAACCACCAGTAAGACCCTGGTATCCAGTAGCGTTAACGCTCATGGTGGGGGACTCAGCGAGGAGTCCTGAGGAAGAACCCTGGACAACAGCTTGCTCATTGAGGAAGCGTTCTTGGTTCTCTAGAAGTTGTGCAGTGACAGCCTTTTTGTATGGATCAGTGATCGGTTCAAGATCTTGATGATTCAGAATGGGCGACCACTTTTCAGTAAGATGGTTGGACATTAGTGTTTCCTTTCTGTTTTAGATAAATTTCATTTGATAGTTCTTGAGAGAGCCTGAGCGTAACGAGCCATGCTCGAACTCATGCTGTCATAAGGACTGGGTTCAGGAGCTTCAGCAGATTCTCCAAGGTACTCTTGCTCCTGTTGTGCAGGTGCGTCTGAATTCACAAACGACTCCTTCAGGATGCTGAGCTTCTGACGATAATTTTCTTCACTTTCAAAATCTACGGCTTCAGCGAGACCAGCCAGTTTCTCTTTACCTGCCTCAGAGAGATCCCAAGACACGTCGGAGAGAACTCCTTGTCTTTGGAACCCAGACATCTGGGAGGATAGGGTTACGTTAGTCTCGATTTGCTCGTTGAGCTTGTTTTCCATATCATCAAGTTTGGCGACCATCGATTCAAAGATGTCATACTTCTCGTCGGGGAGTGTGACATAATGGTCTTCAAAGAGTGATCTCAAGCCACCCATAAACGATTCTGAAAGTTCGTTACGGATGCCGTTTTCGACCACAAGCTTGTTCTCCTCTAGCCATTGCTGAGAAGTATAGTTCAGAAAGTTCTCAACCTTCTCTGCGATCTCAGTGATCTCAGATTCAAAACGGTTGCCGAACTCTTCTTCCAGTCGCTGAACTTCCAACTGGAGCTTTTGATTGAGTGCTGACTCAAAGATGACCTTCGCTTTCGACTTGAAGTCATCAGACGCATCATGGTCTGTAGCCAACTCGTCCAATGCCTGACCAGCAGCTGCGTCTGCCTCAACGTGCTCATATGCCTTAGGCATCTGAGTGTTAGAGGTAGGCTTCTTCTGCTCACCTGGCACTACGTCGGGGCCAATGCTGGTATCAGGACCTTCGTTAGAACGACCTTTGGTACCATCATGTTTGGCATTACCTGGGATGACCTCAGAACCAATCTTACCCTCTGGACTAGAGGATACACTACCAGGAGCACCCTTGAAAGGGTCCAGTTTAGTAGAGTTGTCTGTTGACCTTTCATTTTCTTGAGTAGGTCCACCAAGATCATTCTTGGATTGACCTGGCACGAGCGATGGCGATACGAGTTCTTCCATACCATCACCCGCACCGCCTTTAGCATTTACTGCGGTACGAGATTGAGCCATTTTTAATTACTTGATTTCAGTTATTTAGTCGGAGTTATTTAGAGGGTAGAGGATTTATACCCAGTTTTCATTACGGAAAACTCAGCTCATCAGGAGGTCTCTAAACCCCTGTAGAACCACCTCATCTAGTTGATTAGATGGGGCGTTGTCAATCCTATTTTTGATCGCTTCGATTTCCTGTTCACGGAGAAGGCCATTATCCCAGACCCATTCCTTTCCTTCCATAATGCCTTGAACGAAAGCATCTGGAGCACTGGGATCCGCAACAATGTCAGCAGCAGTAGCCAACATGAAGTCTTCACCCACGTAGTTAGCACCATTGCGCTGAACGAGAGATCCCATGCCACGTGAAGAGACACCCAGTGTAACCCCATCATTGAGGAGGGCTCCGGCAATACGGCCCATGGGTGTTTCGAGAATCTTAGCTCTTCCAATGAAGTTACTCCCTTCTTGTTTTAGTGACGTGATTTTATGAGACACGCGATCAAGATTAACAGTGGGGCCATCAGGGTGACCAAGCTCTCCCATCGCCCTATTTTTATTGACATAGGACTCATTGTATCTGTTTACTTCCTTAGCAAGAATTTTGCTTTCGTAGATACGGCCGTTACGATTTTTGATATCTCCCTGCAGGAAAGGACCTTGGATGTAAAAATGTTTCTTACCTCCTTTCTCCTCTACAAGAACCTCAACGGCTTCTACTTCTTCTCTAATCAGTTTCATCTGTTACCTCTAAGGTTTGGGGGTCTTCAATGTCAGCAACTTCCACATCACCACCGAAATCCACAACAGGTGAAAAATAATCTGCGGCGACAGCGGGTTTGATACCATTGATTGATTCGTAAGAACGAGACAACAGCTCTGAATTCATAACATCGGATGCTTCAGTATTTTTACCCTGCACAATCAAATCGATCAGTTCTGCAACTCTAGACATAGTTTTGTTTTGTTTTGATTATTTATCACATGGGGGCAGTGCCCGCACCTGGACCCATTGCTCCGCCACCGCCCATTGCACCGCCGCCAGCTGGCATACCACCCATTGATGGATCACCACCTTCTACAGGTGCACCATCCAGACCCATGTCTCCTGGAACTCCCTGCATATCACCCTGAACTTCACCAGGACCACCTGGCATTTGTCTAGCCCTATTCATCATCTGGGCATTAGGATCAGGAATGATACCAACGTTACGCTCATAAGAAATCTGTTGGTCAATCTCTTTAATCTCACCATCAGTATAACCAAGAAGTCTGTTACGAACTTGATAGACAGAGAAGTACTTACCAATGTAAGGTTCAGCCATGGCGGCGATGTTCAGTTTATTCTGCATCATCTCCATCTCACGGAGTTCTGCAAAGTGGTTATCATAGATGAAGTCAAAGGTGATGTGTTCTCTCATAGAGTCATACTCTTTAGGTGACACCACACCTTTCAATACCAGTTGTGTCTTCAGAAGATCCACAAACAAGTAAGCAAACTTCAGTCTCATACGACCAACGAACTTGGAAAACTTCACCTCGTCTCGTGTGATGTTATCTGACTGACCGATTTGGAAACCTTCACCGGAGTCCTGTCTAGAAGCAGGGACATTCAATGAACGATAAAGTTTGTCCTGGAAATACTTAAGGTCCTCAAGGTTACCAAGGTTCTGACCACCAGGGAGAGTTGATACCTCAGTACCACGACCACCTTCTCTACGAGGCAACCAGTAGTCCTCTAGCATTGACATGTATTTTTTGTCGTCTCTAATCTCACCAGTCGCCTGGTCGTACGTAATTTTAGTTCTGTAACGTGCCATCACATCACGAAGATAATTCTCTGCCTTCGCTTTAGGTAGATTACCCACGTCAATGTAGAACAGACGACGTTCAGGTGCCCTTGCCATTCTGTAGATGACAATAGCGTCTTCCATCCAACGTAATTGGTTCAGTGACTTGTTCGCTTTGTTAAGGTAAGACAGCACTTGTCCTGTGTTACCATCTACCAGCCCAGAAGTTACATAAGCAACAGAGTCTCTGGCGAGTCTTACCGTATCATTCTGTTGCTGACCAAAGGAACCACGGCCCATGTAGTCCATACCCTTCTTATTATACAAGAAGTATTCTTGTACTCTGGCAGGGAACTGAACAGATGCCTGACCAAACACTTGGGGTTGGTTACCTGAGTGAGGTCTTTGTGTGTTCCTTAGATATGGTTCAGGTAGTGGTTTCTGATACTCACGTATCAACCTAACCTTTAGAGCATCGATATTTCTAATATCAGTTATACCCCTCTCAGGGTTGTTGAGATCAATAACCTTATGGTAGTACAGACGCCCATCAATGTACCATTTACGGAACATCTCATGTGCTTTATTATTAAAATCTAAAAGGTGTAACAGATATGAAAACTCTTCTCTTATGATTGTCTTAATTCTTTCTGACACATCCAGGTTGGATAGGTCAATTGCAACTGGTGTGTCATTTGTATCTGAGGTGATTGCCTCATTTACAATGTCTTCAATAGCACTATCCACTTCTGGGTGTAGTGCCATACACCTGTAGTTCTTAATGTTCTGAACATCCTTTTGCCCGTTGGTGTCCATACTGACACCGTGACCAAACAGACCACCTGCAGCAACGGTTACACCGTCGTCCGCATTGGGTGGGACTGGGGATATCTTACTTGTTACTTCATCTAGGTCTGGCGACTTATACGAAAAACCAAATAGTCTACCGTCTTTCCTCTGTTGTGAGGCCGCGCCTTGTTCTGACTGATCTTGCACGCTTAAATTATTACCTTATAGGGGTATTTAGACACAAAAAAAGAGGGTCGTAAAGACCCTCTTATTATACACTAATAATAATTATCTATTTTGATTTTTTAGCGTTAAAGTTAACATTGTGCCCCAACTTGCGAGCGTCTCTTACAGCTTGAGCACCATCTCTGGCATCAAACTGCTTAGTACCTTTACTTGTTTTAACATCATACATAGGTCTTTCACTCAGAAGGAACTGAGCAAAATCATCAGAGATGTTTTCTGCAATCACCCTGGCTCTGCCAGGGGTTGCAGCCAACCCAGATTCCTCAATTTTTTGAACCAATGATTCAAAACGTGACTGAGGTGTCGTTGTATGAACTTGATGGTAAGACTCCATCAATCGTGAATAGTATGAATGATTCATTGTTTTTAACTAGAAATTGCGTTGAGATCAGAGCTCGCATTAACTGGAACTGCGGAGGTGAATGGATCACCTTGCTCAATTGCACTCCAGTACTGAACACAGAGGGTGACATCGTAGTCCTCCACTGTATCATTGTTATCGAAATCAAGTGCGATTTCTGCTACGTTAGTAGGCCAAATGCCCTCGAAACGATAGGCTCTGAGTTGGTTACCGTCACGATCCAACTGGCGAACAATGGCGGAACCAAAGTAATCTACCAGTGTGTTAGAACCAAGGACAAAGTTATGGTTCTGGATGCGCTCAGCCCACTCTTCAAACGCCTTACGGGTTCTGAAGGTGACGTCATTCGTGACTGTAATTGTCCAGTCCTCATAAGACCTGTCACCTGAGACTTTAAGCTTACGACCTCGGAAAGGAACTTCACAGAAACCAACGTTAGATGCTGGAAGTTGTGCTGCCTTAATAAGGAATGTTCCCTCTTGAGTTGCTTGGTTGCCATCGGCAACGATCGCATCGGGGTAGGTCATCTCGACCTGGAACATAGTAGGGCGGACCCCACCACCCTGTAGAACTGCCTTAAAGTCTTCAATACTCTTTTGATATGCCATGGGTTACTTACCTGTAGGGGGTTTAGAACGAGTTACGACGGTGAAGCGCGACGGCCTCATCGAACGAAATACCAGTCTTCGTCGCAACGAAGTTCAGGGTGATAAAGTTAATCGACCTTGATGGTTTGATGTAAATGTCCGCAATGAATTCATTACGGTCGATGATCTCTGGTGAGTTATTACTCTCATCACAGACAACCAGGAAGTCGTACATACCACGCTTGGACTGTACGTTTCTGAGGAAGGGATTTACATTGTTCTTGAACAGGGTTCTAGTGATTTCATCGTTGAACTCAAACAGAGTAGTCTTAGAAATCTTAGCGATTTCTTTCTCAACAATCAAGAAGAGACGGCGAACATTGATTCTGTCGAATGCAGAACTGTATGCAAGTCCAGTCTTATCACCATAGAGAACAGTTCCTTCACCTGGGAAATCAACAACAGGGTTGACTCTGTGGCTATAGAGGTCATCTCTTTGCTTCTTACTTGGGTTGAAGGGAAGCTTGACGACGTTTCTGATCTGTCCACGAGAGAAACCAGCTGGTGAGAACCAGGGTTCAGCACGGAAAGATGAGTAAACAAGGGTACCAGCTGTGTCACCATTAAGTGGGACATAACGATACTTGTCATTGAAACGATCGTATTGATATTTGTATCCACTATCGAATACAGCGTATGACGAAGAGGTCAACTCTTGGGCCCACGTAACCACGTTAGTGGTAACTTGTGATGCCGATTGTTGGTTGACAATCATGTATCTTGGAGGAGAAAGGAAGCACATGCAATCCCTACGTTCCTCAACAACAGAGATAATGAAGTTGGCCTTAGCAACTGCGTCATCCAAGTTTTCCCCTGCGGGTCCTTGGAGAATGTAGTCAAGGTCAAAGACATTCTCAATGTCAAACTTATTATAAGCGTATTGGAGTTCACCAAGTGTTGCACTTAGGTTATCCACACCACCTTTCAGAGTTCTCTGTGAAGGAGTGATGTAACCAGCAGTTACGCCGTCACCAATTGGGAAACCAATGTCAGATTTGTCTTGGTTGATGACGCCTTTAGCCAAATCATATGGCTGGTTGGCAAACACAAACTGAGAGAACGTGTTGATTCTGTCAGCGTAGTAGTTGATCTCACCTTCAGGAGTTGTTGCTCCTTTCAGTTTAGAAACACCAAGATATGCTTCAAGCACGTTACCCTTAGATCCAGTCAAGTCTCCAGTGGCATCATAAATGATGATGTTCATTTCATCGTTACGAGCTCCTCTGTCAAGAGCGTTGAATGAAGTGCTAGGACGATCAGCGAAACGATACCAGGGGAGTCCTTGGAATGCAACCTGTTGATTGTACCAGTCACCAATGAATTCGATTGGGAACACATAATCACCATCGAAGAGGCAGTCGCCTGTCTCAGGTCTGTACATGTTAGTCCATGTTTCAGTCCTGCTGTCATACTGATATGTTTCACCAAGCTTACCAGGTCCAAGCAATCTTGCTTTCTGGTTCATACGAGGATAACGAGGCCAACCGAAGTTGTTGAATCCCTCAAGCAATGAGTAAGAGTTAGGTACCCAGATGGTAGAAACAACTCTCTCATTTGTTGTACCAGGTACAACAAACTCAGCTTGCAAGTCAGTCTGATCAGGGTCAGTGATAAGTGGTTGACCAGCTTCATTCAAAAGACCAGCGTCAACCATGTCAGGCTTATAAATCACGTGATCACCCACTGGGTAAAGCTTGGTGATCGTCTGAGTTACCTGTCCAACGCTTGCAGTTCCACCATCAATGGTGTCACCCTCTTGGAAGTTACCCTGAGTAACCAGAACTTGATAAGTTCCGTTCTCATAGTTGGTAATGTATCCCTTACCGTCAAGAATTCCACTTGGTTCGAATGCCTGAATGTACACAGGATAAACTGTGTCATCATCGTCCATATCGACTTCAATTTCACCAGTGGCAGTGAACTTGATGTACTTACCTACGTTATCACCAAACTCAAGAAGTTGTGAAAACACTGTACCAGTAGGTGCAGGGAGGTTAGCACCACCATCTCTGATGTTTGTGTCATCTAATACAGACTGATAATCTGCACCTGAGTCAATGGTTGCAATGGCAATACTGTTGCCCCACTCACCAGGGTTTCTGGAGATGAAACGGGCTTCAGACTGACCCTGCTCATAAATGTCGTTAATGAAGTGGTCATTGTTCTTAACATAAACGGAGTTACCGTCATTGTCAAGCATGTCAACAGCGTTGCGCATCTTCTGAGAACCCACTTCAGTGATTCCCAGTTCGTCTGCGGCCGAATCACCAATCTCGTCATCAGGACGAACGACGTAACAGACACCACCGTACTCAAGGAAGTTGGTAACTGTCCACCAGTACTCATAATTTTCATCGGTGGGTCCACCGAATGTTCTTTGAAGTTCCGCTTCAGTTCTAATCTTAATGATCTCGTCTACTGGTCCAGACTTAAAAGGACCACAGAGAGCACCAATATTTGTGGTGATAGCATCACTCGTTCCTCTCGTTAGGTCAATCTCATTTACTAAGACGCCCGGAGAAGCGGTTTTAATAACCATTTTTAGCTCCTGATATATTGTTATATCCAGGTTTATTTAGAGATACCCAGTGTTTCAGAAGGGTCACGGAAATAATATTGCGATCTAAGTATTGTGGTAGAACACTTCCACCTTCAGTTACCACCAGTCAGTATTTGGAGCGTTGTTAAATTCCCAAGGAGAATATGGTAATCCATACTCATCTATCTTATCTCGATACTTATCATACCTATCGTGCTCCCACTCAGTTGTCCAGAGTTGTCCATTGTTATCCACAATGACTTCATCATCTGCCGACCCAACTACAAAACCAAAGGGTGACATATCCTCTTCCAGTTGGTCTTTATCCTTTTCATACAACTCCTCCCTCACAGATTGGTCTGTCATTTCTTTGAAGTAGTCCTGGGCCACAGCCCAAGCATAGATGACCATACACATCACCAGGTCATCATTACATCCATCCTCAGCTGAGAAACTATCTCTTTTCTCAACAAAGGTAGTGAGTTCATTGATGATAGTGAAGTCATTGAAGATAAGTTTATCTGCTTCCACCATCTGCTTCAGGTTGGAACAACCAATGCGCTTGGGTGCCTTAGCCATCTTCAAACCAAGTTGTGTCTTACCACCAGAGAAACCGTGGCCCAACACCTGACCATTCCTACCACGCATTGCAGTCATCAAGAGGTTCTCATATTCCATATCATAATATATCAGTGACGCAACCTGGTCACCAATGTCATTTACTTCTGCTAGTATCCAAGCCTTGTTATATTTCTGAGCAACATTGACAATAATATCAGGGAACAACATAGGTTTGATAGTGTTACTCCTGTACTTTCCAATAAGTCTGTGGGGATATGATGTGATGTCAATAAGAATGAAGGCAGAGTAGTCCAACTTCATACCACGAGAGACATCCACTGTCATCAAATACTCGTGACCTTGTATTGGTTCCTCATATATGTCAAGACCACCTGAACTGGTGAGTGGGTCATTGTATGAAAGAGACTTCAGTTTATGACCAGCAATAAGAGTACCAGCAGACCCAATGAAGTCACACTCAAACTCCTGTTGGAACTGTTGTTCTGATGTGTTGGCAATGGTTTCTGCCTGCCAGGCAGCGTCTCTCCCTGGGACCTCTGACCAGTGTGCCTCTGTGTGTCTGTAACTATTCCTCCCATTCTCTGCGTCATTCCACAACTTATAGAAGTGGTTCATCCCATTAGGGGTGGAGACGATTATGACCTTGGTTGACTTACCAGAAGAGATAGTAGGATATACAGAGCTAAAGAATTCGTCGGCGACATTTGTGGGGACGAACGCAAATTCGTCCAACATAACAATGTTGTAGGAAAATCCACGAACGGCGGAGCTGGAAGTGGATGAAGCAGTAATTCGTGAGCCATTCTCAAGCTCAATGGAACCCTTGTTCCAACCGAGGACACCTTGCTGTAACCACTTAGGCAGGTTTTCATAGGAAGTTTGTAGTTTGGCCATCAATTCAAACGCTGTCTCTCTCTTGTTAGCCAAGATAGCGATGTTGATGTTGTCTCTAAAAAGTGCTTGGTGAATTAGATATGCTGTAACAGTAACTGACTTACCTGACTGACGAGGCAACTTACAGATACTGAATCGATTGTTATGGAAACTATCAATTAGTTTCCGCTGGAAAGGGTAAGGGATGAAAGGAACAATACCATCGTCCAGAGAGATAACCTTAATATAGTTTTCAAGAAAGTACTCAGGATTCTGGGAGCACTTGATGACTTCTTGAACTTGCTCTTTTGTAAAGTCAATCTTAACTCCTCTCTGTTTGAGGAGGGGGTTAGATTTATAGGCACTTCTGTCATCAAGATTCATAATGTTTTATTATTATTTAGAAAGCCCTTTTGACCTCTGATACCCCACCATTTACCGCACTGACCATTTGCAAATAGGTCTTTACTTGGTCTTCTCTTAAAAGTAATGCTGGTTTTGCAAAACAATACTTCAACCAGTACCAGTTGTGTTTCTCCATTCTTCTACTAACTCATATCCAGAAAACAATTGTCTCATCCTGTTTGCAAATAGAGTGTTCCAGGATGAAGGATACAATCTCTTACTTTGAAATATTTTGCGTTGGGCGTGACTCCACCTTAGCACACCATAAGTCTTAAACCTAGTGCTGTTAGGTAATCTCATTCGTAGTTACAGATGTAATACACAAGGTATGTTACAGCAAAGAATAGTATTCCTACCATTCCATTTACTGAAGGTACAAACTCAGACATCAGCAATTCCACCTGCGACGAGCTGCCTTACCCCGCTCACCATTCCAACTCTTAGACCTGGCACAGAAACTCTTGCGTCTTCCTGCTGCCTTAGAACCTGCCTTCAGTTTAGAAGGTGGTGTGGTCACTGCAGTCTTTAGGTTACCACCTGTTCTACTATTATACTTCTTCACACCTGCTGCTGTCATACCAGCACCAGACTCAGTACTCCTCTTGTCACCAGACTTCTGGGACATACCAGACATATCTTCCTTGATTGGATTGGGTCTCTCAAGTGAGAAAGATGCAATCTTATCATAAGGTTTCTTTTTAGCAGGAACCTTAGGTGCCTTGTACTTATCCTTTGATTCATATGTTTCATCAATATCCAAAGTCTTAGGATAGTCCTTATCACCAGGCTTGGCAGCTTTCTCACCACGCTTTCTCTTAGCGTGAATGTTATCCCACAACCCTTTCTTACCCTCACCAAAGAACACCTCACGATGTTCTCCTGTGTCGTGGTCAGAGATAACCATAAAGAACTCATCTTCCTCCTCTGAGAGGAACACAGGGGTGATGGGCTCACCTTCCTCTGCAGCAATGGTGTCGTAAATCTCTGTGTCCTCTTCAGTCATAAATTCCCAAAGGTCATCTGGGATAAGTTCAAAGTTCTCAGACATTGCTGGCAACATAACCATTTGGTTATACTGGTTGTCACCTGGATGCATTGATGGGTAGTAAGCAAGTAACTTACCTGCTGGCCAGAACTTCTGTACAGCCTTTTGCATCTGGTCTCTGCTAGGGTAACCCACCTCAGGCCAGAAGAACTTCAGTCGTTGGGTTCCACCACGGAACAGGAATGACACATCAAACACCTTACCCATCTGATTGATTCTTGTCATCTCATCCAATGGGAACCAACCCACCGACTCAGTCATCTGGTGTTCCTTAGCCCAAGCATCTGGAATCATTCCGTGCTTAGACTTAAACTCTTTATGAAGTTCCTTAGGTGTAATACCTTCCTTACGACAAATGTCACGCATTGTCATATCAATGGACTGCCAGGATAGGTCTTCCATTGCAAGAAGTGCATCCTCAAGTTCCACCACAGCTTTGTGGTCCTCTTTAAGGTCCTCCTCTTTCACACAAGATCCTGGTTCAAACTCCTTAGTTCCTTTCTTTCTCTTATAACCAGTCCAGCAAGGATTATCCTTCTTCTCATCCAACCCAAACTTATTCTGTAGGTGTTCCTGGTACTCCTCCAGGGTCATTGAAGTGGTAAGAGCAAAGTAGTTACAGTTATTGGTGCCAGTGTTTCCTCCATTGGGACCCGCAAGGGGTGCCAACTTACCTTCATCACCACCATTCCTCAGTCCTACAAGAGCACGAGACAAAGCTCTGGTGTGAGCTCGTGAGGCAATGGTGTCAGGTACGGTGGTTCCTTTCTTTACTTTATCTTCTTTCTCTTCCTCTACTAAAGGGTTAATCTTATCTCTGTATAACTTACGACTAAGTTCAGCCAGTTGGTCCTGACTATACCGAGGTGTGGGTACAGGCTTATCAGCAGGTTTCGACTCCTTAACAACCTTAAGGTTAAGCTTGGGTAGCGTACTCTTAATGTTATCGATACCTTCAGATAACTTCTGTTCTCTTATTTTTTTAACACTATCCTCATTGAGGAAGTCGAGATTCTTGCTCATTTTAGCTTTTATCCTATGAGGTTATTTAGGGGTTGTACAATCCACGCTTGACAGGGGTCACCTTAGCGTCTTGCATCTTTTCTCCTTTGTCTTGGATGGTGCCTCTTGCAGAGTTTGCAACTGCACCTGCTGCCTTACCAGCTGCACCAAGTGCTTTCCCAGGAGCGTTTCTAATTCCGGTTCCTATTTTATTTCCGAGCTTTCTCTTAGCCTCTCTTCTGTCGTTCTCACTACCGCCCATCAATCCACCAGTCGCACCCTGTTTAATTGCATCTCTAAACACACTCTTACGTTTTGGTTTAGGTTCTGGTTTTACTTTGGTTGAAAGAGGACCACCTTTGAGACCTGGTTGAGCTCTGTCGTATGTTTTTGATCCTGGGCCTTTTGTATTATCAGGTTTAGGTTGTGGAATTGCACCACCAACTTTCCTATTGCCACCAATGGCTTCTTTACCTGTTCCACCCTGCTTCTGTCTTACAATTGCACTTCCTTTGTCTGCCGCTGCTGGGAGTGCTTTAGGTTTTGAAGTGGGAGTCTTCTTACCAGCACGATCATCACCACGATCAAAACCAAACCCACGTTTCTCACGGCGTTGTTTTAGTTTGGCAATCTGTGCGGGGGTGGCACCCATCTGTCTAAGGTCACCTGTGGTTGCTTCCTGCAACCAGTCATCAAATGTTTTGTATGTCATAACCTCCTCATTTTTGTAAGAGTTTCTGACATAGGCGTCAGAGTTAGATTGTTTAATGTCTAAAAGTTGTTTTCTGACTTCCTTTTTTGCCTTCTTTTTTGCTGTTTTCTTATCAGCTTTTTGATTTCTCTTTTGTGCTTTTTCGAGTTCTTTGGGAGTTTTATATTTTAATTCTGTAGTAACCTGTTGTTTCGGCTCATTCTGTATCATCATATTTTTAGCTACCTCAGCAGCATGTTGAGAAGAACTCTTTCCTTCTTTTTGTGCCCGCATTTTGGCTCTCAGTCCCTCTCCACGTGGAGAAAATTCTTTCTCTATAATAAACTTTTCGTAAGTTCTCATTGTTGTGATTCCTTAAGCATCTTGAGTAGGTCAGCT
>WLWE01001447.1_pt1 | contig 17463 bp, 25 predicted proteins | sample 6718301 | NCBI WGS metagenome assembly WLWE01 (sample SAMN12718691, study PRJNA515312) | sponge metagenome | isolation source: marine sponge | host: Mycale hentscheli | place: New Zealand: South Island, Marlborough, Capsize Point | collected 2003-05-01 | reverse complement strand
TTAAGTATTATAAATCCTGACTCTACTTCACCTGCGGTAGCCATCTTTAAAATACCGCCACTAGCCATAGTAGCTACAGGTGCGACAGAGGCTATGCCTGTATTTTGATTTACATTGGTCTTAGGGGCCATAGACTGTGCCATGCCACTAGCAACACCTTGAGGCATACCTGCTACGTTAGTCTGTGGTGTTGGAGCTGAGGCCGCACCTGTTAGTTGTGCAAGAACAGTAGGCTGACCTAGCCCTTGTTGCCGTGTTTGCTCATCACGCATTTCTTTGCGATTGTTTAGCTCAGAAGCAACAGCCCATTGTGGTACTGTAGGGTTAGCCCCTTGCATAAGAGCCATTAGCTGTTGATCTGGTGCGCTACGAAGTGCGTTTTGTATTTCTAACAGGTTCTGCATAATTAACCCCCGTAGGCTTTATAGAGAGATAGTCCCGTAAGCCCTGCACCCGCTAGCTGTTGTAGCGTTCCCGGCCTTTCTTGAGGAGTAGTAGACGTACCCTGATACGTATTTGTACCCGTAGCAGCAATCGGCATACCCGATAGGATACCCGTCATGTTACCAATTTGTTCAGCGGTATAGCCTTTTTTGGCTAAAAACTCATTGTAGTCTAAATCAAGCTGTTGCTGGTCTCTACCTTCTGCGGCAGCGCCAATGCCCTCTAATAACTGCAGGTTTTGTATATCAGTTTGGCGATCTAACTCACCCAAAGCCACTGAATCTTTAGCAAGCCCTGCTCCTACACCTAATGCAGCAAGCCCTTGTTTAGCAGCAAATTGGTCTGCATCTTCTGTGGACTTTTCAAACCGTGCAAGTTCTGCAGCACGAGCTTTATCAACATCCATGTCTGCTTTACGAGCGGCAGTAAACTGTGTGGTTGCATCTTTGTAAGCATCACGCAGTCCTTTATCTTGGATCATGCCCATACGGTTCATCATAGCATCTTCAGCTAAGAAGTTACGTACCGCGCCGCGTGATCCACCAAATGCACCTGCTTGTACTGCTTGTGCATTTCTAGCGCCTTGAGTTCGTTGAAAGTCCCGCATGGCTTCGGCTTTTTGCCGATCTACAACATTCTGTGTGTAGGGGTTCATATACTGCCCTACATTGTCACCCGTAAACTTAGCAGCGTCATTGTAATCATACTCACTAAACGTATTAGGGTTGTAATCACCTAACGTCTCTGCGGTAGCCATACCGTCTGTCATATAATCTTGTGCGCCAGAAAGACCTGTTATTCCTACCTCTCGGTTAGCAAGGTCACGCGTACCCGATATGGCATCAAGCGTATCTTGGCTTTGCCCTGCAAGTCGATCACCTGTATAGGCTTCGTAACCTTTACCGTACTCGGCTTCGGCTTTAGCTAAGTTACGTTCAAAGTAAGGTTTGGCCCATGCGGGTAAGTCCGCAACAGAAGAACCCGCTTGAGTAGTTGTGCTGTTGTATGTTGTACTACCGCCCATCGGATAACTCCATTTTGTAAGCAATGTATTCTGGCTTCCAGCCATACTTCTTTAGGCATCGCCCCCATGCCTTACGTCCGTAACCTTCAAGATGGTCACAGTTATTATCTTTAGCGTACTTACGTAGTGTAGACTGAGACAAAGCTAAGACCTCTACCATATTGCCACCGCCAACCCAATCAACTGCTAGCCCACGTTTATTAGGGTATTCTAGTATGCGAGTTGTAAGTGCAGTCACAATAACATCATCCTTAACAATAATCCATAACGTATAAAAACCACGTTTTATATCGTCATAAACGCTTTGAGTAGTAAACTTGTCGTTTGTAGTCCGCACCGCACGATCCATAAACTCCTCAACTTGAGGCCACACCGTATCTAAGTACTCAATAGGCACAGGTGTTATAACAGGGTTGCTTTCTACGATTACATCCTTCATCCGGTAAGATACTTTTTAAGAGCTGCGGCGGCGTTGGGACCAGCATCGTTTATTTTATCAAGCATATCATCACCATATGCTTTCTGTAATGAATCTGTTGCATCTTTACGCATTACAAATTCACCGTCTGCTAGTAGCACGTCTTGCGTAGCATCACCGTCTTTAAGTTGAGCCGTCACCATATCATCTACACCAGACCCGTCACCGTTACCGCGTACCATGCCGTTTTTACCACTTGCAAATTGTGCGCGGGTTTCGTCGGCCTCACCAGTACGTACACTATCTACTAGGTTCATTAACGCACCTTCTCCGTACTGCTGTACGTATTGAGCAAGAATAATAGCGGCCCTAGTCTCGTCTAACTCACCACGTATGGCTTTTTCAGCATCGTTAATCAGGTCTTTCTCATTACCGCCCAACGCCGACTCAACCTCACCACCTCTTGCCATACCCGTTACAGATTTTTTATACTCAACAAGCTGATCGTATGTTGGGTTAATAATATATCTTGGAGATAACGGGTCTGTAGGATCATAGTCGGGATTAGGTATAGGCATAAACTGACCCGCCGCAGCCTCTTGAGACATAGCACTCGCAGCGGGTAAACCACCAGTAGGTACGGTAGCCTGTGTACCTACAGGACGTACCGCAGCAACGCCACCCTCACCACCAGCAGCGGCAGCTTGGTCTTCTATTAACTTAGAATTACCCGTTTCAGGATTAATTTCGTAAGTATTGCCAAACATATTCATTTTAAATTGCTTAGAAGTATCACCGTCTTTAAAAAACGCGCCTTCTATGCGTCCTTTGCCTTCTCGTATCTGTGTAAGTTGATCTTTAGTAAATGATCTACCTTCTTTTCCCAAACGTCCAAAGTCGCGGCTAAATTCTTGCGCTGCTGCTTTCTTTCTAAATTCAGAATCGGCTTTAAGATCACGGTCTATTGGAAATGCAGGGTTTTTCTGATTGTATCTATTACGGCTACCTGCCGCTATAGTACCCGCCATAATTGCGCCGGGAAGCCCTCCTGCCATAAGTCCTAGATTAGCCATAGTTAAAGGTCTGCGAGTTATAGCGGCAAGACCGTTAGCAAGACCACCTCTATCATCACTTGTAGCGTTAGAGTTTAACGGTGTAGTGCCTGCATTGCCTTGATTTAGGTTGTAACTGTAGGCATCTGTACTTTTAGAATCCATAGCTCCCAGATTAGAAGGAGCGCCTGCGCCCCCATACTTTCCAGTATCAGGGTTATAATCAACAGCCTTATTGTCTTTACCGTACAACGTACCCCCACGATACTCGTAGTTATCTCCCGGAGTAGTTACGTTTGCTAGGCTTTCAGAAAAGCTATTTCCGCCGCCAAATGTGTCAGACCAAAAACCCATTAGAAAATATCCTTCATACTACTATCCTCAGTTCACCGCCAGAAGTCTTGTAGACACTGTTAACGGCTAGTCCGCCAGATACCGCTGCTGTGTTATTAGCAAACACAGGGAGATTAGTCATCACTAGAGTTGTACCCCGCATAGGGCCGGGATTATTCATTTGCTGTGCGTATAATGCAAAGTTCCGTGTTAACTGTGCAAAGTAAGATGGCGAGTACTCAGGTGGGGCATCACCAAAAAACGGAATAGGTATGTCAGTAGTCATTATCGTCTCCCGTCTGGACGCACATCTATTCTAGGGGTGCCAAGTCTCCACGACACACCAGACATGCCAGATATAGAACTTAGTTTAATTGCTACAGACCTACCTCTAATACGTATATCTACTTCTTCAGTAAATGTACCTACAGCTATGGGCTGTCCTGTTATGGTGTTATCCTCAGTACCAAAAGCACTGCCACCGGGATTGTTTCTTGCTGATATGCTAAGTTCTGCTGCTGCAGTAGCGCCACTTGTAGAATCTCTAAATGATATGTCAGGTAGTATTCTACGCCCAAACATAAACTGATTGCCGTCGCTAAGTTCTATAGGACTAGATTCTATAAACGCGCCAATATCTGACACAGGGTCTGTACTGCCATCGTCATTACCAAATTCATGTGTATACAGATACCCGTCTGTGCTAGCCGCAAGAGGTAATCCACTGCTTGTGTTATCTGTCCACGCAGTTCTAGGTAACGACCCATAGTACCAAATGTTTTCAGCGTAGTTAAAAATTACATACTTATCATTATTTATAGAGTTTTTAGATGGGTAAAACCACCACACTTCAGAAAATGCAGCATTGCTAGAAGCCATAACCTTAGCTAGCTGTCCTAAGTTAATATCATTAAAAACATACTCTTTTACCGCGCAGGGTATTTCTCTAACGCTACCATTGTATAGATAGAACTGTCCTTTGCCCATCCAGTATACAGCATCACCTACAGCCACCGCAGCATTTTGCCCTGCTACAGATATGTTTGTAGATATTTCTGAAAGCCCATAGATAAAGGGATCACCTACGTACTGCATCGCATGTGCAGATACATCAGTTAGAATAAGTATTTGTTGTTTTGTCTGTACGGCAGCTATGATTCCACTTCCTGTACTAAGCTGCAACTCTCCTGCAGTATTAGTATCCAAAGTGCGCCATTCGGTTGCAGATTCTTGACTAGAAAACCGTATCGTTAGTGGGTTCTGTACCCCAGTAGCACTTTCAGGATCGCATCCAAAAGCTATTACATGCCTATCTTTCTCAGACACTAAGACAATGTTAGCCACTGTTGGCGCAGACTGTGCATTAGATAATGTTGATAACGCTACTGCGCGATTAGTCACTCCACCAGATAAGTCCCAGTAAAATATACCGCCCCCACGTATACACATTATTAGGTCTTCACCAAAATTATCTTGCGACCATAAACGCAAAGATGAGCCTGCTACTTGGACATTAGCCTCAGAGTTCCATGTACCGCGAGACCAAGTACCTGCGCCCCAACCTCCACCTAATACGACTGTATCCAGACCTACATTTATCTGATATGCACCTTTGGAGCTTGCTCCTCCATTACCTGTGTCACCTCCAGCTACGGCTACGGCTGTGGTAATAGTGTAAGCATCGGAGCTTATCATACCTGTAATCTGATATTCTTTGTTTAAAACTGCGGCTGTTATATTACCGCCGAGGCTTGCAGCGCCAGAGAATGTTACGAAGTCATTTAGTAACGCGCCATGCCCTGCATCGTTTACAGTAACTGTATTAGACCCCACTGACCCCGCAGTAAAAGTAACTGTTCGGTTGGATACACGTATAGGAGTAATATCTTCAGGAAAGTTACCCGTTAATACGTAAAACTTTAAGTTAGTACCTGCTCCTATATTGGGCGTACCCGCTAAGTTACTCCAATTATGTAGCGATCTGCAGGTGCCAAGAATTGGAGTATTATTAAGTTTAGTCCAACCCCCAATAGTTTCAGGAAAACCCATACGAAACCTAATGCGATTACTATCAAACCAACCACCATTATTACTATATCGTGTAACATCGCGGACAATTCCCGGTTTGAACTGCAGTTTTGTATAGGCCATAGATAACTCCCCTAAAGCATTAGCTCAAAGTGCGGCGCATCAATAAATGGCCTACGCGCCTGTGATCTACGTGTGTCTATGTACGAACACATAGCATGTTCTGCTGTGCCGTCATAAGCGCCTAAATCGTCGATAGTCCATGCAGCGCCCCACCGTAACTTAACACCTGCAGCCTCTGCGCCTTCTTTCATAGCATCGGCAATCTCATCGTACAGGTTAAGCTCCCATCGACCCCCACCGTTGCAATAAGCCATTAGGTCTACAGCGTTACCGTCAATGTGTTTTGATTTCATGGTCTGCGATGCGCCCTTTGCTACTAAGGCACGTTGCTCGTCTATTGTTCGCAGTCCGCAGATTACCGAGAAGTCTTGTTTGGTAACACCTATGGCGTACTTCACGACAGTTACCAGACTTTCGTCTACACCTTCTAGCCTTGACAGACTTCGTTTTCCTAACTTGTAGCCCATAACTACTTCCCCGCATATTTAGAGATTGCTCTATTTCCAAACCAAAACGCTAACACTGCACTAAATAAACCTGATGTTTCTCCATCCCACATTAGATCAACTGCCTGCATCCAATCACCGCCAGCCTGCGTAACCTTAACCATAATCACAACCTTCGTGGCTACGAACAATCCGAAAAAGGCATAAGTAACAACAGGACGAACACTACCCCTGAGAGCGTTGATAAATCCTCCAGCGTCAATAGATCGGTCATGCTCATACAACCCTCTTGTTTCTTCAATGTCAGCTTTTTTATCTAGCTCGACCAGCTTCATCTCAGAACGTTTCTGAGCAAGCTCTGTCTCTAGCTGCATCATTTCCATACGGTGCTTCTGCGCTTGGTTTGCCTTGAAGTAATCAAGAACAGAAGGTAGGAACGAACTGCCGAAGCCAAGTAAACTTCCCAGTAATGCCATCATTTTTCTGATCCTAACCATACGGCAAATGCGCCTGTCATAGACCCAGAACAAATTGATATCATCGCGGACTGCTGTGTGGACAAATCCTCTAAAGTCATCCCCCACTCCAGAACCCGTATATACATCACCGTCATTACAAACATCATAAGTCTCGGCATGAGACGATATTCTAGTATAGTCTTAAAAGTTATAGACATTAGAAACCTCCTTTCAGGCCATCTAATATTTCTGACAAACTAGGGCGTTTGTCCTTCTTTTCATAAAGGCAACTAAACACCTTGGGACACTCAGAAAAACTCTTTGTAGGATAGTGATACCCCAAGCCACCATACCCTGCAGTAAATCTGTATACACACACCTTTTGACCGTTTTCGGCTGTGAGCCGTTTCCATAAGTGGCATTGCACATGAGTCGGATTAGCGACCCCCGCAAGCGTTACTGATAGTATTAACGCATTTATCACTGGGTAGCCAACATTATTAAATACATACCACCACCTAACATACACAATATACCCAAACTTAACCCACCTATAGCCATGTTATTCTGTATTTGACGCTTGGCTTCCATAGCACGATATACGGTCTCTTCCCGTTCAGCACGTATCTTACGGCGCATACCCAGCATTTCATCATAAGTCCCCAAGCCAAACCTGTAGTCCAGCATGAACTTAATCTCTTTTTCTTTTTCCATTAAGGTTTTCTTGCGGATCACAATGTCCATAGCTTCTTGCTCTATGTTATCGGTTCCGTGCGTCTTTTTATCTAACCACGTTGGGTTTTTACGTTGAGTTTCTGCCCTGCTTATATCCGCAACGGCGCAATACCATTGTCCAAGCTGCTTGCTAACGTCCTGCATCTCACGGCCAGCACCGACCAACATCTTTACGCCTTTAAAGGCTGCGTTAGCTGCTGCAAAAGCTGTAACAGGATCAATCATAAATCTTTACCTTACTAGGATCGACTGATTTAGGTACACAATAAGCTGTACCATAATCTCTTGTTTCGGGATACCCGAAGCGCCTAACTAAGTGTTCAGCGTACCAATTACATATATCTAATCTTTTAAAATATAAATCACTGCTTATTGCCACACGTTCTGATCCTATGCCTATATATAGTATAAGAACAAAAACGTGTACCACATGCTTACCCCATACGACTAAGAATTGTTAACAACATGATAATGGTTGCGCCAGATGTAGCTATAAGTACGGTCTCAAGACGTTTTATTCTAGTAAAGACCTCTTTAAACTGTATCCTGACTTCCGTTTGCAAAGCAGCCATATCCCTTTCTAACGCAGAGACGCGTTCATCTATATCTGGCATTAGCTAGGCTCAACGGGCCAAGTCACATTTGTAGGAAACCCAGATTGCGCGGGTACATCACGCAGTGCTTGTCGGTATGTTTTCCAAGCGTCTGTAATCCTGTCAGCCAAAGCCATGTGGTCAGAAGCAGCTAGTAGTGCGTCACGCTGCGCTCTGACTTGAGTTGCGCTTGCTGCCACTGGGTCCGCTTGGAAATCAGGCCAGTTTGCCATGTCTTCAGCATCGTCAAATACTGCACCATCGCCTGTTGTTTTATGATACCAAATTTTAGACATGATAGACCCTTATGTTGCCATTTCCACCATCGCCACCGTCCACGCCGTAACTCTTTGAGCCACCGCCACCCCCTCCGGGAACAGAACCGGCTGCGCCTGTATTCCCAACATTACCTCCTGCTCCTGCATACAGGGAACCTCCGTTTGGTCGATCCGTACCATCAGATTGATGAAAGCCGCCGCCGCCACCTCCGCCGAAAATCCCGTTTCCTCCCGCTGCATTTTGATAACCGCTCACGCCACCCTGCCACTGATAAGTGGAGTAATTGCCAGTAAAAGCACCCGACCATCCTGTTGGCGTAGCCGCAGGGACAGTAAAAACGTTTGAAGGGCTGTTAGTTGCTAGAACTAAAGTGGTAGATTGTGTGACTGTTTTACCTTCTATCTGAGTAAAAATGTTGGAGGTATAGTAGTTGGTCCCAGTTGAATAGACCCCACTTCCATTGCTACTGCTTAACGTTAGTGTTGATGGAGTAGGAGCAGTGGCGTCAGCACTAGGAGTACTTTTCCCCGCCGAACCCGCCCCTACAACGTAAGCTGCGCCATCAAACATTTTTGCTTTAGCGTAAAGTAATATACCAGCGGCCCCCTTTCCGCCTTGCACAAAAATAGACCCGCCGTTATATGGTTGGCTAGCGCCACCACCACCACCGCCAACAATATAAAACCAGACGTAAGCATCGTCGCTCAAAGCCCCTTTGCTCCAAGTGCCGCTAGATGTGTATGTGTTGTTGGGAGAAGCTAAATTTGGAAATACCACATCGTCTGCACCAGTAGATATAGTAGCCCAAGCCGCTGTTGTGCCGTTAGACTGAAGCAATTGTGCGTTAGAGCCTATGGTCAGCGGAGCCGCTACACCTGATGAATTACCTACCTGTATAGCGCCCTGTGCTAGAGCGCCCGTAACAGCACCTGTGGCTGTTATACTACCGCCAGCCGTTAGGTTAGCAGTTGCATCTATAGAACCCGCAGCAGCAATGTTTACTGTGCCATCTGCAACTGATGCTACTGTAGCGTCAGCGCCGTTCTTGATTACAACGTCTGTGCTGCTACCATCGCCCTTGAGAACCAAGCCATCAGAAGCTGTGGTTGTTACAGAGGATGACGCGAATCCTGCAAGGTCTCTAGCTTTGGTCATGTCTTATTCTCCGTTAGGGTCCAGCGGTATAAATGACGGATCACTTAAACTTTCGGGGTATGCAGAATTGGCCGGAAAATCACGTAAAGCCTGACGGTAGTTTGCCCATTCGGTAGTAATAGCAGGGGTGTCAGACAACATCATCCAATCAGATTGTTGTAGTTTTAGGCTGCGCCATTTCTTAAACGCAGGGGAAAGAGGTGGAACAATCTGTTCCTCGCAATATGTCAAAAAAGAAGTCATCGTAAGTTCCCCTTATCAATATATATGCTAGTGCTAGACAACGCCGTGCCAAATATTTTTGCTGATGATAGGTCTGTTATTTCCGTTATAACTGCGCTGTCTGTTGGAAGGCCGTAAGATTTTCCCGCAGTTAAACTTGAAACGCTTGTGTTTATGCCCCCCACCACAGTGACTTTGCCACTGGCTCCATTGCTAATGTTTTCTTTTGCAAGGCCGACAAACTTAACCATAGCGTCATTTATAACTAGGCTCTTAGCTTTATTGCTATTTTCCCACAGCCAACAGTTCCTTGTTGAGTTTACGTTTACAAAATTTGGGCCAGCATTTGAGGGAGTTGTTCCATCATTAAGCCATTGCGTAGTATCTGCGCCGTTAACGCTTATTGTGTTGCCACTGCCAAAAATTATTTTGTAATAATAATTATAGCCAACTCCTGTAATCATTGTTTGCTGAATGACAGGGTTGTAATGAGGGCTGGCTAATATTGTTACAGGCATGTCTATGCGCGTCCCAAATGTGACGCTTGTTCCAGATATTGTTCCCGCCACGACTTTCGCACCACTATTGGGATAAAATTGCATTATGTGCCGATTTGCGGTTGGGTCATAGGTAGTGCCTAGATATAAAACTGTGCCTGTTGTTTCAAACGTGGCTTCAGAGCCTGCCGTCACGTTCGTTCCAGAAACAGTAAGAACTTTAGCCGCTCCGTTTCCATTATCTTTTTTATAAGCGCAAAGATATTTGTTTGCAGCGGTATCGTAAGACAGTCTTGGGTTAGCGTGTGAAGTACCACTACTAACTTGGAGAGCACTACCAATACTTACACTTGTGCCGCTTATGGTAGCAACAACCGCCCATATTCCAGAAGACGTCATGTAAGCTATAAGCGAAGATTGAGTGTCAGGATTGTATAGAACTTGACCTTCACGCCCTGCGCTACTAACTTGGATTATTGTCCCGAACGAAACACTCGTTCCACTGATTGTAGCCACAACAGCATGTCCAGTATAAGAGCCACTAGCGTTGTACCAGTAGATTAAAAACTTCCCTGCGTTTGCATCGTAAGTCACTTGAGGTGAGTATTGGTCAGTATTGCTAGTTATTTCAGCCTCTGAACCCCACGAAATCGTTGTTTCTGTTATAGTGCCGACATAAGCTGCTGGTCCACCATTAGCAGAGGTTCCTATTACAGCCAAAATTTTACCATTGCCATCTGTAGCTATGCCTTGTGGAAAATAGTTTGGTGAGTAGGGGTCGCGGGTTCCAACTTGAACTACGCCACTTTCTGCTTGTCCCACAACCTCAACAGTGCCGCTTGAATTTATACCTACAATGTTTCCTGCACTAATGCTGCCACTGGCAGTAAAGGTTTGCTCACCGCCACCGCTTGCCTCTACCCAGCTAATGTCATCAGCACCAGCAGTCAGTACTGTGCCTGTTGCGCCTTTACTTAGTCTTGCTGTAGCTGCGCTGCTGTTACCGTAAATAATAGAACCGCGAGGCACTGCATCTAACGTGTTTAGTTCAGCCGCCGTGCTGGTAACTCCAAGATTTGGTAAAGTTATACCCAAGTTTGTTCTTGATGTAGATGCACTTGCTACATCTGACAAATTGTTTGCAGCGGCTAACCCACCACTAGCTACAAAGGATGTAAACGCTACAATCTCTATAATGTCATTAACCAAAGCAGCGGTAGCCAGCACAACGTCAGAGCCGTTGGTCGCGGTGTAATCGGCGGCAGCTAGTTTTACGCCGTTCATATATACATCGACAAAGCCTACGCTGTACCCACTTGTAGCAAAGGTGGTCTGCCCTGCCGTAGCAGTAAAAGCCTGACGCTTCTGCGTGGCCTGTGGTACTGGCTGTGTGCCTATGTATCCTGACATATCTTACTCCTACTCAGGCTTTGTGGGCCAAGTTATATTTGTGGGAAACCCAGATTGTGTGGGTACATCACGCAAAAGTTGCCTGTAAGTGCGCCAAGCGTCAGGCACATGGTCGGGCCAGACCTTATCATCACAACGCGAGAGCAGTTCATTACGATACCGCCTTGCTGCTTCAGCGGTCTTTCCGTCGAATGGCAGATCAGTCATCATTTCGTTCATCATAACATTTATCCTACAGTGAGACAGCGCGGAGGTATATTTCGGTTGAACTAATAGCTATACCAACTGGATCAGTATCCGTTGCAACTAGAGAAGATGAAGATGTTGGTATCCCATATTGGCTTCCAGCAGACAAACCGCTTTGATTAGCATTAACTCCCCCGATAATCGTAACTTTACCAGTTGCGCCATTAGAAATACTTTCAGCCGCCACGCCGACATATGCTGTCCTAGTACCAGCACCTGCATTTACAATCTGATCCTCTGCTGAGTCAGCAACACCATACCCAGCCGTACCTACAATAGCTTGATCTGTGTCTGGGTCATAAAGTAATCCAGCCAGTGCTTTGGTTGTACTTACACGAACTTCCCCGCCGAGCGTTAAGGTAGAGCCACTAAATGTACCGGGTGTTACACACGTTCCCCCCGGCTCGTTAGAAGAATTTACAGTAGAATATGCAAAAATAAGCCCGTTGTTGTCTGGGTCAACCACAATTTGTATATGGTTCTGGACGTAGGCTTGGTATGCAGGGGTAGTGGCGAAGGGAATAGTAGTTTCTGTACCCGCCGATATGCTTGTACCGCTTATTGTGAGAAGTTTAAATACTGTGGTGGAACCATTAACATATACAGCTACTGTTTTGTTTATTGATGGGTCATATACAGCATTCGCTGTGCGATTACTGGGCATCGACGAGGTAAGGGTTACTGCGGAACCCGCCGAGACGCTTGTACCACTGATCGTCATTGTGAGAACATTTAGTGGTTGACCGTAACTACCCGTGGCATACAAATATATAAATTTGTTTGCAGTTGTATCAAATGACAAAGACCCCGGTTGCGCGTGTAACGGGCTATTGCCTAAATTAGCTTCTGAACCAAGCGAAATATTAGTGCCGCTTATTGTACCGACCCTCGCTTTAATCGCGTCTTGGTTTCCAGCGTTAATAAACAAAACTTTATTTGCATTTGAGTCATACCCCAACTCGGTGTGGTATGTAGTGCCATTGTAGACATTAACTTCCGTTCCAAAGCTGGGAGTGGTGCCACTAATCGTAATAGTAGAAGCGTACCCTTTATTATCAGATTTTGCGTATGATACTACAAATTTGCCAGCATTATCATCATATACTAAATATAAACATCCACGCCCTACATGAGAACCCAAGGTTATTCCTGAATCAACCGCCGTTCCAAAGGAAAGGCCAAAATCACTACTTACTGTGCCAACCCGCGCAAATAGTTTAGTGTTTGTGCCTTGGAAAACATGCAAATATTTATCATTAGCAGTATCGTACGCCAACGGCTGACGGCCTATGGAACTGCCACCAGCACCACTGCCAAGTGGCACCCCCGCTCCAACTTGCTGTTGCATTACGGATACTGTGCCGTTTGCATTAAACCCAACAGGGTTTCCCGCTGTAATCGCGCCTGTCGCTGTAAATGTCGCTTCGCCTCCTGCTGATGCCTCCACAAATGACAAATCAGTACCATCAGATGTTAGAACTGTTCCCGCTGCGCCTTTTGCTAAAGCAGATGACACACCAGAACTATTGCCAACATCAATAGAGCCGCGTGTCAGAGCGCGTGTAACAGTGCCTGTAGCTGTTATAGCACCGCCAGCCGCCACATCACCTGTAGCTGTCAAGTTGCGGATCGCGGTAACATCTTTATTGGCATCTGCCGTAAGGACTTTATTGGCCTCTGTAGTGCCGTTGGCTGAAGCCTTATCGTTAAGGTTTAACTCAGCGATAGACGCATCAATGCCTGATATTATTCCTGAAGATTTAGAGCCAATATATCCAGCCATTAGGTAATCTCCAGTACCGACAACATAGTGTCTAGGCCACTTGCTGTGTTAGCTACAACCTTAACCGCATCTGCGGCTTCTAAGATGATTTTACCGTCCAGCACGGACAAAGCGCCCTGCGCGGGAATGGGAGCATTTTTAATAATATAAAAGTCTGTACCACCCCTGCTTACGTAAGCACTTGCCGTAATCTGTGTGGTTAGAATGTTTGCCAAATTAATGCCAACCGCAACGGTCTGTGTGTTTGCAGCTACTGTACGGACAGTAACAGGGCTGGTGCCTGTGGCGCTTGCCAAGTAACTCTTAAAGGTATTAGCCATATTCTATCCTAACGCTATGCTTAATGCCAAAACATCACCAATGCTCGCTGGAGCTTGGCCTGCTATAAACAGACTAGGGACACTTAGACCCGTAAACGCATCTGTCATTGCTGCCCCTGCCCCTGTACCATCGGAAAACACTGCCTTAACTTGACCACTAGGGATAGTTATTGTCGCCCCTGACCCCTGTTTAATGATAATGTTTTGACTTCCAGTTGTAGCATTTTCTATAAACCACATCTTACTTACTGAGGTGGGTCCAATAGTAATAGTACAAGCAGAGTCTAGTGTGCCTGTATATTTAAGGTACATGGACCTACCTTGAGCAGAGGCTCCATCGGTAAGCGTGGTTGTATGGGTATCTGCGTTAGTAGTTATTGCTTCAGTGCCAAAACTAAAGGACTCGGCAATAAGTTCTAAATTTGTGTTAGTAGTAGTACCCCACGTACCCGACTGCTCGCCAGTACCTATCTCTTCTAAACGAAGATCGTTTGAATAAACACTAGCCATGTAAGTTTCCTAAACTAGATTGATTGTTGGATTTATACCGCGCTTGTAGCTAAGACGCAATCTTTTTCCAAGTTACCGTAGAGTTGGTATTCACAGGTGTCCAACTTTCCGAAGATGTAGGGCTTATACCTGCCCAATTTGAATTGTGTACGGGCACTATTTTACTCCATACAAGCACTCCGCCAGACTGCCCTGCGGCCTGTACTCCTGATACAGTTACGCTAGCGCCTTCTTCTACAGACACAACGCCCAGACCTAGAGTACCTACTACACCTACTGCGGGTTGTGTAACGTCGCTAGTAGTTGTGCTAGCGCCCGAAGCTCCAGTGCTAGACAATCCTGTAACAGGTATATTGCTATCTGCAGATGCTGTAGCAGCTCCTATATACCCCTGTCCCGCTACACCACCAACATCGGCATTGCTATACGTAAGAGTTATAGTACCTAACTGACCTGTTGCAGCAACTCCTGTTGCAGGTAGAGAGGAAGATTCGTTAACAGTTACACTACCAACACTTCCGGTAGAAGATATACCTGTGAGATTAACAACACGCCCAAATCTTGTGGTAGCTGTACCTATGGCTGTACTGCCTACAACGCCTACAATCGGCAGAACTGATTCAGATACGATAGATACTGCGCCAACAGAACCTATAGAATTTAGCCCCAACGCAGGTATGTTGCCGTCTGAGTCTATTACTACTGTGTTTAGTTCAGAAGTGCCGCTAACGCCCGAAACAGGTACTGTCGCAAGCCCTGTTTGAGTTGTTGTACCAACTTGTCCGGTTGCGCTGACGCCTATTGCATCTATGCGAACAACAGTAGTTACTGAGCCAACAGAACCATTTAATACTGGAAGAACACTTGCTTCGTTCCAAGCCCCAAAGCCCCAAGTAGATCGGCCCCAGCCACCTAGATATACAGTGGACATGAGACGCTACCTTTTAAGCTATGCGAATAATCGCGTTAGAAGCATCTCCAGTTGGCATTACAACTGTAAAGTCTCCAGCACTTGCGGCTTTATCTGAACCAAAGTCCAGTACAGCTACAGAAGGAGTACCGCCACCAGATACGGGAGCATTATTATAAAAAAGAGCGCCACGAACTAGGCTTATTGTAACATTTGAAAATACAACATCATTAGCGTCTACAAAAGCAGTAGTACTGGAAGAAGTGGGAGTTACCGTGGTAATCGCATTGCCCCCAGCAGTGTAATTTGTACCGCTGATTTCGTTAGTAGCAGTATAGCTAACAGTACCAGCATTAAAACTTGCGCTGTTATTGTATAGAGCCAACTTAAATTTGTCACTTGCTGCCGTGAAGTTGTGTATACCTTTAAGCAGTTCTGTCTTAAATGAAGTACACATGAAATTGCCTGAAAATGCCATTTACATATTCCTTATATAGTTAGCTAGTTTTGGGTGCCCAGCGTCTTTGATTGCGTTATATACAGTAGTTCTGTCACTTTGAATAGCCTGTTTCATGTAAGAGGCTATAACTCCTGTCATCTGTTGTTTGTAGGCTACTGCTTGATCTCTTATTACGGAAGGGGCTTGTTCAGAAACGTGTAGCAGCTTGTCAGTACACCTCTCAGCAACCTCTTCAGGTGTGAATCCACGATTGTTGGTGGTTCTAACCTCAACGCTACCCACAGACATATGAAACGGCATGTCATTCATCTAAAGTTTCCATCCCTATAGCTATCGCCCCTACTGGCAGCATCAATTACAGAAAGTTGTGTTAAAGCAGATTCATACCGTTCTTTATAAGTCTGCATTATATCAGGATCGCCCTTCATAAACGTATACGCTTCTACTAAAGAACCATACAAGAGTACAGTGTCAGCGTTTTCTCCAAGCCAAGATGTGGTTGTAGCCACAATAGAAGGAGGTTCAAAATAATAGTGTAACTCAACTACATAGTTTGCATCGGGTGTTGGCCCTACTATAAAATGCCCATCAGTGTTAGCGGCAATAGCATCGCCATCGAACTGACCATAATATTTAGGCGCACCTTCCGTAGCCGCTACAGGGTAGGCTTCCCGCATGAAGTTAACATCTTTCTCTAACAGGTACGTATACGCTGCTGTAGTGGGATCAACAATGGCGAGAGAAAATACGGCCAGAAAGTCATCAGGCCGCTGCAGATATTGATTACCTTTAGTTAGAGAACCTGTGCTGTTGGACCTAACTTCGGGTATAGTAATAGTGCGAAATATACGTTGCTCCGCTTGCTGAACAAACGTAGGAATCAAAGAAACAAACGTTGCCTCTGTGTTCTCTGTATAATCTTTTATAGCTTGCGTAAGCTCAGTATAATTCATTACTCGGCCTCGCTGTACAAGTTATCGAATATTTGCGTTACGTCTAATGTGTAGTCTAAATCAGATTTAGAATAATGTATATGTTGTGATGGCTTAAAGTCTGGTGCGCCTTCGCCTGTTTCAAACCACGCAGGGTGTGTTACCCGTACTCTGTTGTTAGGTAACGCCACTATATTACCTGTCCACTTACCTGCATCTAGTAGCTGCAACACATGCGCTTGTTTGTGTTGCGCTGGATCATCTGCTACATCTGTGTCGGTATAGTCCACAGTAAACAGGTACTTAGCAGGAAAAAACCCTCCTGCAATCTTTGCCATCCACGGACAAGGTGATGCCCTGTCAAGCGTATATACCGCATGTGTATGAGAAGGGCAGTCCCAAGGCTGGGCTTCGTGAACTGCCATACCCTCGGGCCACTCTTCAAACGGTTCATCAGCTACCAAAGCAGTTATGGGCATCCTAGCCCACATAGCCCCGCCATGCACGTTATCATCGTCTGTATCGTCTGCTTCACAGCCCGTAAAGATAATCTGAAAACTCAGGCATCTGTTGGGCATCGTAGTAACAGCAATAACCATAGCATGTAGAAATTCGCCGTGGTAACGCTCATGATTGACCGTATACTCACGACGAACCCAACATTTAAAGTGCGGTATATTGCTTTGCAGATAAGGCATTAGCCGTTCTTGCGAAAACGTTGAGGACGTGCTGCACCGCTACCGCGAGCAATAGTACCTCTACCGCCTTTGCTCATTTTCGCCAGCTTACCGCCTTTAGCGTAACCCTTCTTCATCATCTTGCCGCCACCCATTTTCTTAGTGACAGCACCACCAGCCTTCTTCTTAGCTACAGCACCACCAGCCTTCTTCTTGGTTACAGCACCACCTTTAGCCATACCTTTTTTCTTCATAGTTCCGCCATAGGCTTTTTTTAAGACTGAATCAAAAAATGCTTGCGCCCTTTTTTTATCTCGTTCGTCTTTCGGGTTTGTCCCCCCTCGGGCAGAATCGGTAGCCATCATGTTAGCAGTTTCTGCTGCTCCAAAACGAGCACCCTTGTTTCCG
>WLWE01001445.1_pt1 | contig 17464 bp, 31 predicted proteins | sample 6718301 | NCBI WGS metagenome assembly WLWE01 (sample SAMN12718691, study PRJNA515312) | sponge metagenome | isolation source: marine sponge | host: Mycale hentscheli | place: New Zealand: South Island, Marlborough, Capsize Point | collected 2003-05-01 | reverse complement strand
GCTGATCTCATCTCTCCGGATTATCCCGTTGGTTACCTGCGTAACGTGGTGCTGTTGATTTTCAACATCCTGCTCAACTCCTATTTTTTTCTTCCTCGGTCGATGGCGTTGCTGCATCGGTTGGATGCTTCTCACACGCCTGTTAAACTCAACCGCACCTAGTTTATCCAATGCGTTTTTATACGTGACCGTTAAGGCTAATCGTTCACAATCAAACACTGATTTGCTATCTATAAGGTTAGTAATAGCCTCACTGGGTAGAGAAGTAGATTCTGCCCCAATCCCATAATTCCGATACCCATATGCTACTGTACAATACATCCCCTTGGAATCAGGAATTGATTTGGTTTCAAATTTGGGGTATCGGACGTTAGCCTGAGCCTTAGTTACGTTATTATTAACTGTTGTTACATTCATTATTAGCCTCATTTTCTTTTAATTTATCTATAAATTCATCACACTGCGTAAAAAAATTTGATATTAAGTAGTCCGCTTTTTCAAACATTATTTGCCCCTAAAAGAATATTATAAATTCTAGGCAACTCAGACTGGTTGTTAACTGAATATGTAGTCACGCTGTCTAACATAGAGTTGTATTCAGCAATAAGATCAAGCGTTGTACCGCTACGTATCTGTGCCGTTGTCCCAGATATATTACCATTAATTATATAATCATCGGTTGCACATTCAAATTCTGGGCAATGCTCACATGGTAACAGGACTTCGTGACCCGCACGCTCCAATCTATTTATTATTTCATTCATATTAACTCCTTAGTTTTTTGGTAATTGTATTATATCATGATACGCCTAAGTGACACAATATTAATTATATTTGTTTTTTAATAAGTGGCGTACAACGCTTGCCATTGATACCATGTTTTCCTTAGCCTCGTCCTTTAGTTTCTGGTGCAGGGATACGGGCAAACAGAAGTTTAGTTTTACCGTATCCTCATCTTCGATTAATTTTTTCATATTAGTAGCCTCCTAAAGTGTCATTCAATGTTTTGATTTGAATATAATTCATGTAAAGCAATATGATTGCCGAACCAATTAAAATATAAACAAAATATTGTGAGTATTTTTTTAGTTTTAAAAACCTCATTCTTAGTTTTCTTGGTGCAAAATATAATACTGGCATTAGTCATTCCTTTCGTTTCGTCGTTTGATTTTTTCAAGGATTAATGAAAGATAGTGCATCTCGTAGCAATCGTTATATTTATCATCAATCGTTGGTAAATGCTTTTTAAAATCCATATATTCTTGGCCAATCAGATTATAATTAGTGTATTTCTCAATAATTCTGATATAGTTGGTCAACTGGCCATTAGTCAACGATTGAATGGTGTATGTCAATCCCTCACGTTTTGAGTTAAATGTGTGCTGTTCGGGTTTAATCATACGCAACGCCTCATTAATATTAAGGTTTTTCGTTTTGCCTCCTTTCATATAAGTGAATGTTTTATTTTCGTTATCAAAAGTTAGTGATACAATTTTCATTTTTTTTATTCCTCCTCGCAATTATTGCATTGAAATTCGTCGTTTTTAGTCTGGCCACACAGTCGGCACTCGTTTTCTTCGTCCTCCCACCCCCATTGTTTAAATCTGTCCATGACTTTCCTTTCCTTTAATTCCTTTATAATTGATATGAAACTCGTTGGTCATCTATTTGTGCGTTGCAGGGGTGTCAACCGTTGATCTTTCAACGTGTACAACTGTTGAATGTTGATAAGCGGTACCTCTTGAATTATCGTGTGCCACAACTTTTGATTTATCAAATGCCACAACTGTTGATCTATCAAATGCCACAACCGTTGCGGTGTCATTGGCCACACACGTTGATCTATCAAATGCCACACACGTTGAATTGTCTCTGGCGGTAACCCTTACCCTGTCTCTAGCCACAACCGTTGCGGTGTCATTGGCCACAACCTTTGTTTCGCCAAAAACATAAAATGTACCTTTATTCAGAATTGCCTCACCATTCGCATTAACCTCATAATCTTTTACTGGTTCTGTTTTTCCTAGGTCGTAGTATATTTCATTTATATTTTTCATTTTTTTAACTCACTTTCCTTTTTCATCGCTTCGATATTTCGTAACGCCTCATTCCTGTAGTAATAATCATCAATCATATTGGCTGTTTGCAATGCCCCTTCAATATCCCCACTCTTTACTTGTGCTTCGGCGATCCCTCTTAAAGCTTCATATTTCCATAAAGAATCCGTAATCAGATTGGCTGTCGATAATGCCCCTTCAATATCCCCACTCTTTACTTGTGCTTTGGCGATCTCGATTATGGCGACAGATTTATTATAAGCATCCGTAATCCGATTGGCGATCGTCACTGCTTCTTGAAACGTACTTGTTGCCCCTTTACTATCCCCACCTTGTGCCTGTGCTTTGGCGATATCTCTTAGGGCGAAAGATTTCCAATAAGTATCCGTAATCAGATTGGCTATATTCAATGCTTCTTTACTATCCCCACATTGTGCCTGTGCTCTGGCGATCTGGCTTAATTCGTAAGATTGGTCATGAGTATCCGTAATCTGATTGGCTGTATTCAATGCTTCATGAATCGTTCTTTTTGCCCCTTTACTATCCCCACCTTTTACCTGTTCTTGGGCGATCTCTCTTAGGGCGAAAGATTTCCAATAAGTATCCGTAATCAGATTTGAGATTTCAATTGCCTTACTGTAAGCCTTGATTTTAATGAGATTTCTACAACAAATTATAATTATTTCGTCAATATCCGCTTTAATTTCCATTTAATTAACTCCTCTTTTAGAATACTTTGTCAGGGACTTCATAATTAAATAACACTTTACTAATTTTTCTATTTCTCGCCTTGGCCGACTCAATATCCACTAGGGCGACGATTCCTTCATCAACGACTTGTTTGTCAGATACATATAAAGAAGTAATCGACATATTTGTTTTTAACGCTTCCGCTAGAGCGATAACTCCCACATCCCCGATCTCGTTACAGCCTAAATACAAATCCGTAATAGACTCATTCGTTTTTAACGCTTCCGCTATTGCGATAGCTCCCTCATCCCCGATTTTGTTATCACCTATGTGCAACTGTTTAATCGAATTATTCATTTTTAAGGCCTCCGCTAAGGCGATAGCTCCCTCAGCTCCGATTTGGTTCCAAGGTAACCTCAGATTAGTAACCGACTTATTTGTTTTTAACGCTTCCGCTATTTCGATAGCTCCCACATCTCCGATTTTGTGTTTCATACCTAGTGACAACTTGTTAATCGACACATCATTATACGCCACTCTTTTTATTAACCTTTTAAATTCTATTTCCGCCTTAATATCCATTTTTTAACTCCCTTTCCTTTTTTAATTTATCGATATAGCGTAACGCCTCAAACCTGAACGGGTAATCATCAATCGTGTAGGAAATTTTAATCGCCGTATCAATCGCCCTGTGAAATAAAAAGTCTGCTGTATATTCCATCGCGACTTCTGCTGTTTGCATTGCGATATTTTTCAATGATAGATCCTGATAAAATTCGTCTTTTATTATTCTACTCGTTAATAACGCCATTTCAAGCGTATTCAATGCCCCAAATATATCCTCACATTGTGCCAGAAAATGTGCAATCTTTATGAATCTAGCACATTTAGAAAATGGGTCATTAATATTATCCGCCGCCCTCAATGCGTCACGAAAAGTTCTTTTTGCCCCATCAATATCCCCACATTGTGTTTGTTCGTGGCCAATAGATGTTAGCGTCTCAGATTTTAATTGGGGATCCGTCATTGTTTTAGCTATATTTAATGCACCTTTTACATCATCGCCCTGTGCCTTTGCTGTTGCCATACCTAAATAGGCATTAGCAATATCGGTTGATCCACACAATATATCTTCAATATCCATTTTTCAATTCCCTTCAATTTGATTCCCTTCAATCTCTCTATCCTTCTTCTTATATTCACGCATCTTCCTTTTAAGGTTCGTCCGTTTAACAACCAAACATTTTTCCTTGGCTCGGGCAACTTCCCTATTAGCAACGTCCTGCTCCGATGCACGTTTAATCAATTTTTCTATAGCATCTTCCAAGTATGGCCTTAGACACATCTCGATGATCGCATACTCTGGAACCCCACAACTTTTAGATACCGTTCTTAACTTTCGCTTTAAATCGCTATCCATCTGGCTGGCGTACTTGACCATGTCCTTGATCTTAAATTGTGCCTTATATTCCTTAACACACTGTTCTAACCCAATATTATCAAGGCCAAAGTTTGGCTTCTTTGGCTTGCGGTTTTGATTATATATTCCCATACAACAAAGCCCCCTTCATTGTTCTTTTGACTAATATCATTTAGCACTCCTTTCCTATCTATAAATATATCAAGAAAAAGCTAGAAAAGTCAATGGTTATTGGTAATTAAATGTCCATACCTATAGACATTTAAGTCCACCCATTTGAGGCTAACAATATACCCGATTCAAATCCCCCCTCAATAAAAGGGGTTTCCCTCCTAACAACCACCCTTCCCCAAAATTAAACCCCCCTTATTATATATATATGTCCAACAGGGAAATTTTTGTCAAGGGGTAAAGGGGTATTTAAGACATTGAAAGATTTTGATATTTAAGGATTTATGGCAATAATGAGTGTATGTGTGGTATAGTTTGGCTATGGGAAATACTGAAGACGATTATTTACATGAGGATGATGGGGTTGAGGTTATCGAGCCGATACAGTACGTGCCCAAAAAAGACGAGAAAATCCCATTTATTCGTGGCGAACAGCTTAATCATGTGATTGAGGCATTTTTTAGGTCGTATGAAACAACGTTTGATGTGAACAAGTCGTTGCGGTTCGTTGGAATGTCCAGAGCACAATTTGGCAAATTGAGGCAAAAAAACGAAAAATTCAGGGAACGATTGAAGCATCTCACTGATACGATCCTCAATGATGCAGAGGCCAAAATCCTTGAGTTGGTTAGAGAACCATGGTGGGTTATTAATGAAGAAACAGGCCTAAAGGAAAAAAACCCGCTCAGTGAATATATATATAAGGCAAGCAATATGGTTCTTAATAGCCGAAGGGCCGTCAGTTTAGGGTGGCAAAACTCAGGGACTACATTACGGGTTGAGGGTGCAGAGGAACGACCTAAACCAATTCAGATTGAAGTCGTTAAGCAAATTACCGAGGCTCCCCCCCAGTAAGTTATTTACCTTTCATTATTATTTTTTGCTACTTAGCCCTTAAATGGGCATCATTGCTTAATTTACATGTAAAGGCATATTTACCATAGTCTTTGCCATAAAATCGATCACAAGCGTAAGAATGGCACGCCTCACAGGATTCTAAACTATTCCTCGTCGCTCGATATCTCACAACTGATCTTAAATGATCGTGAGTGGGGCAGGTCAATACTAATGTTCGTTGAGTTCACTTCCTTCACTATGTTTACTTTTGTTGTTGGTGGTGGTGGTGGGGTTACGCTTGCCCTACAAGACTCATCAAACGCTTTTTTGATTTGGGGGTCAGCTAAAGATTGTTCGATCTCTAAAAGGACCGAGCCAGTTTTCAGCCCGATCCTTCTTGATTGTAATCGCTGGGATTGACTTAATGCCTGTCTAACTGAATTATTTATTATTCTATTCATATTAATATCCTTTTTTTTGAAAAATTAATAATCTAAACACACACGATTATTTAACTAAAAATATTTACATCTAACAACCTCCCAACATCATTTTTTTAACTACTTTAAACTTGAAAAAATTTCCTCCATTTGACTACATAGATCATAGGGGTGGGAGTAATGTAACCCTTACCCCTGTCTATATCTAATTGTCTGTAATTGAATGGCTCGTAGATGTAGCTATTGCCAACGTGGACGTTTTCTTTTATACAATCTAATGCTATCCAACCGTCACAATTCCACTCACCAGGCTCAACAACTAAGTGGTCTCTGTCATCAGTATATGGACTAAGTAAAAATTCCTCCATTTCACTGAATGAATAAAATTTTGTAATTTTTGCAAGTTTCTCGATTCCGTCATCATAATGGTCATGTGTACAATAATATACTTTTGTCATTTTTTTAAACTCCTATTTTTTTTATTTCCCCCCCCCCTTAGCACTAGGCCATGACTGGCTGTAATGTTTGAAGTTTGGGCTTCTTTGTTTTAGAAACTTCAATTTGACCGTGGCGGTACGCAATATCAGCCATTGTGTAGACTTGTTTTCCCCCAAACCGTCGATACCCCCCTTCGTGCCAGTACCAAGCCGATTTGTTCCTTGAGTATTTCATTCCTAATGCTTTTAAGGTGTCTTTGATTGGTTTTGTGTTACCTGTAATCCAGATCCAACAACCACATATATTAAGGGATACATCATGAGAATCACTTAACGCCTCGATAATGGACATCATTTTATTGATTAATTCTTTTGTGTAATTCTTTTCAATATCCTCAACAGATTTATCGGAATTATACTTTTTGCCTGTATACGTTATGGTGGCCATTACTAACTCATACGCTTTTTGTAGATTAATGAAAGCATCATCAGAACCGCCATGATCGGGGTGGCATTTAAAGATATTCTTTTTATAGGCCTTTGTTGCCTGTTCTACGGTCACATTGGCGTCAACCCCTAATATTCTATATGCTGTTTCTTTATTCATTTTTTTAACTCCTTTGTTTTATTCTTAAAAATTGTCTATGTAATCATAATTTGATTTTATTTTGTTAAGCTCGTTGAGGATCACACCCTTACACAATTCCACTTTAGCCTCGCTTGAAACTTCGATATGCCAGAATAGATTGTTGATAGATTTTTCAATCTCACTCCATTTTTTCAGTTTAATTTCATTCATGTTTTTAAGTCCTTTCTTTTATATAGATCGCCAGATCGCTCGGTCGCTCGGTCGCTCGGTCGTCCAAGATCGCCCTAGTATAAGGTCGCCCTAGCATGGGTTCGCCCTAGAATGAGATCGCCCAAGGTCGCCCTAGCATGGGTTCGCCCTAGCGTGAGATCGTGCAATCGTGGGCGTGCAAGCGTGTGAGTGCAGGTGCGGGTGGGGGAGCGTGCCAACACATGGGCTGGCGTGGAATTGTGAGGATTGTTTGGGGTATGGTTTGAGGGGTATGCCTTAATCTATATTTAATTTTTTGAGTTTTTTTTAGTTTGTTTTTTTTGAGTTTGTTTTAGTTTGTTTTAGCCCTTTCATGTTTTGTATGACTTAATAATGCCCTATCAAAAACATAATGTCAACAATTATTTTCTAGAAAAATTCTAGTTTTTTTTCTTGACAATAGGTATCTGAATTGCATATATTATATGGTATCAGACTTGATTCAGTCTTTAAAAAAGAAGGGAAAAAAATATGAAAATAGAAACAAATATATATAGGGCATTCACGGTAAAAAAGATAGGGCCTACTCAATTTACAAGGGCTTGTATTGAAATTTATGACCATTTTTTTAACGAGAGTAAAAATACTGTTTATAAATACGATGGAGGGGATTACAGGTATCAAGCGGTAACCCATTTAAAAAGCATTGGGTTTGATGTAATTGGAATTACAGAACTAAAAGATATTGGCACGGTTATTTTTTGTGATTGGTCAATGAATACTGGCAAATAAGGAAATATAAAAGAGAAGGGAATAACAATGAAAAAAAATATAGGCATACCAATATATAGGGGATTCATAGTAAAACATCTTGGGCCAACGAATTTTTTGGGGGAACGAATTAAAATTATCGATGATCGATTCAATCAATCGGTAACGATTGGATATAAATATGATGCGGGGAATAGTATGGGCCAGGCCATGAGTTATTTAAAAGAGAGTGGTTTTAGCGTTGTTGCCGTGGTGTATATGAATAAGAATAATATTGTTCTATGCGATACGGATTTTACGGAATTGAAGGATGGGAATAAATAATGTTTGAGGATAACAATCTTATCATTGACACATTATTGACCGATATCGACGAGGTTTTTTTTGGTATGAATAGCGATAGCGACGATTTATTAAATATGATTGAGAGGATAAACTAATGGCTAAGTATTCAATAGATTATGAGATTGAACGAGTTGAACGAGCGATTGAGGGCGATTTTAGCGATGAGGTAGAAACAGTATATATTGCTACCATATATGTCGACAATGGCGATTATGGCGTGAACTTGGAACAAGATGAATTTAATTGTTCTAAAGAGGCTGAAAGCTGGTCCAAAGAAACTGTAAAATACTTGAAAAAAAAAGGTATGGATTATCTAAGAAAAAACTATGAGGTGAATATATAATGACAACAGCAACAACAACAAAAACAGAATATCGATATAGAATACAACATAGCGGGCGTATTAATGAATCTCCCCGCGATTGGGATAATGTGGGAACAATGGCCTTGTTTCATAGCAGCTATAAATTACCGAACGAATCACTAGTAAGCAACCGCTACGATTATAACAGCTGGGATGAGATTGAACATGCATTGATGTTTAAGCATGCCATACCTAAAAATTACATACTTCCAGTGTATATGCTAGTTGATGATGGAATAACGATTAATACAGCTGGATTTAAGAATATGTGGGACGGTGGCCAGATCGGATTCATTTTTATTGATAAGACCAAGCTTAGGCGGCGCGCCTGGACCGTAAAAGAGGGTATTAGTGCCATAAAAGGAGAAGTTTTAGCCTATGACCAGTATTTGCAATCCGATGTATACGACATATTACTATACAGGGACGAAAAACTAGTTGAATCAAGCTGTAATTACTATGGTTATGGGCAAGCCAAGTGTAGGGCTGACGAATGGATTGAATTATTGAAGGGATTAATTAAATGACAACAGCAACAACAACAAAAACAGAATATCGGTATGAAATAGAACAAAGTGAAGATGTATGGGAATCCCCCCGCGATTGGTGTACGGTTGGAACAATGGCGTTGTTTCATAATAGGTATAAACTCCCCAATGAATCGATAGTAAAAAACCGTTACGATTACAATACTTGGGAGGATATGGAGGAATTCATCATGAGAAGGCATGATGTCGAATACGCATGCATACTCCCCGTTTACATGTATGACCATGTCGGCGTAACCATCAACACTACTGGATTCAGTTGTGGCTGGGATAGCGGGAAGATCGGATTTGTCTTCATTGATAACGACACCCTAAAGGCTAACGGATGGACCGAAGAACAGGGTGTCGAAGCCATTAGGCGTGAAGTTTCGATATATGACCAGTATTTACGAGGTGACGTTTACGACATATTGATATATGAGGGTGATAAATTGATTGAAACGTACAGCAATTACTACGATTATGATTATGCCGAATCTGAGGCCGAGGAATTGATTTCGTCTTACCGAAATTACCACAAAGCCTAACCCCCCCAAAAATGCACCAAAGCCACAACCCCCCCACAAGGGGGTTTTTGGCGTTCAATGCCCATTGATTGAGGCCATACCCCCCATTGATTCAATGGTGCATTCAATCAAACCGATACCACCAAAGCACCATGGGCACCACCCAAGAACACCCCCTAAAAATGCCCTAGATTGAACGATTGTACCGCGATTGGTATTAAGACAAAGGGGTATCGTTAAATTGTTGATTGGTGGCCGTACGAATGCGTCAATGCACAATCCCCCAATCCCCAATATGTTACGTAATGTTTTGAGTTTGGGAATGGGTAACGAAGTGTTGTGGGTCCCATATGAGGTGGTGTTTTTTCCTACCCCCCCCAATCTAATTCCCCCAATCCAATTTTCAAAAAATTTCAAAAAACGATTTTGGTTTTTTATTGATTCAGAGGGTCTATTTTTTTCCAAAAATTGATTTTTGGTTTTGATTTGGTATGATATGTGGATATGCAGTAAAGAGCAATACGAGCGATTTTAGAGTGTTGTTACAAATTATTACACATCCCCCACGACATAGTGTAGAATAAAATTGACGAAGTAGTCTCCTAAATAAAGTCCGCCCTTATGATTTACTGTTCTCGTAAGGGCATTTAAATATTTAAAACTACTTGATGTGTGTGATATGATTTTATTATGAAGAAAATTAGTAAGACGGTTATGAGTGGTATGGCCAAAGTCTGTGATGGTTTAGTTAATGCTTATACGAATGTAGGAACAAAGCAGGATAGCCGTATTCACGCAAAGGTTTTCCATACTCGCATGACTGAGCAGGATGCTGATAGTTTATATGCTGGGGATGCGATGGCTCGGAAGTTAGTTGACCGTATTCCTTATGAGGGAACACGTCGATGGATTGAGTTATTGGATATAGAGGCGAGTATATCAAATGCTTTCAGTGACGAGTTTAGGCGGTTAGATGTTATTAGTCAGTTTCGTCGTGCTTGGGTATTAGCGAGGTTGTATGGTGGTGCGGTTATTTTGGTGAATTTAGATGACGGTATGACTTTAGACATGCCTGTTGATTTAGGTTCGATAGACAAGATTGATAGCTTGGTTGTTTTTCAGATGCACGAGATTGTTCCAAACATTGACATTGATGCAGATGTTGAGTCGAGCAATTTTGGGCTTCCAACTTCATATCGGTTAAGTGCAAGAGAGACGGCTATGATTGAGGACATTCATCATAGTAGGTTGATTCGGTTTGATGGTTCATTTTTACCCCCACGCTTATTTGTTGAGAACAATTACTGGCATGACAGCGTATTAAATGCGTTGAAGACCCCGATTGTTAATTATAGTCAGGCACATGACCAATTGGCATCGATGATGCAGAGTTTTAGGCAACAGATATTAAAGGTTGATGATTTGACATCTATTTTGTCTATGGAGGGTGGATTGAAGAATATGACAGATCGTATTGCGTTGCAGGATTTGATGCAGTCTTCTTTAAAGACAAATATTGTTGATAGCAGGGATGATTTTAGTATTGTTAGTACGCCTTTGACAGGGATTAGTGATGCTTTCGAGATTATTAATCATCGTTTAGTAGCCTCTACCAATATGCCACACACGATTGTATTGGGCGATTCGCCTGTTGGTGGCTTAGGGAATTTAGGTGAGACTGAGAATCGTTCTTGGTACGACCATGTATCTGACCAGCAGGAAGATGTTTTACGGCAACCGATCACAAAGTTCCTTACGTTATTGGGGAGTTCAAAAGAAGGTCCGATGGGTGGGAATTATACTGATGTTGAGTTTGAGTTTAGGCCGTTATGGCAGTTAAAAGACTTAGATCGGTCTAAAATGGAGTTGGACGTGGCTAAGAAGGATGAGATTTACATGAGTAACAATGTTTTGGCACCAAATGAAGTCAGGCAAAACAGGTTTGGCAAGTTACATTTTAGCCAAGAGACTTATATTGATGGTGAGATGCCTGAGTCTGAGAAAGAGGAAGTTGGTGTAGAGGAGCCTGAATCGGATGATAACGTATAGAGGTATTACTTTTTCGGGTTATAACAAGCCTAAAAGAACCCCTAACCACCCTAAAAAGAGCCATGCTGTTCTTGCAAAGTCAGGATCGACAATAAAGTTGATTCGTTTTGGGCAACAGGGTGTTCGAGGGGCAGGGAAGAACCCTAAAAGTGAGAAAGAGAAGTCAAGAAGGCGTAGTTTTAAGGCTCGGCACGCAAAAAACATAAAAAAAGGTGTTTTATCCGCAGCGTATTGGGCGGATAGGGTTAAGTGGTAATGTTTTTTAATCATAAGTCCCGATCAAAGTATTCTAATAAGAAAGTTACTTTTAATGGCATAAAATTTGATTCTTCTGGTGAAATGAGGCGTTATGCTGAGTTAAAAGTGCTTGAAAAGGCAGGTGAGGTGCGTAATTTAGTAAACCAACCCCGCTTTTTGTTGCAAGACAAGTTCCAGTATAAGGGGCAAGTACAAAGAGCGATTGAGTATGTGTCTGATTTCAAGTATGACATGAAAGTGGATGGAGAATGGGTTACTTACGTTGAGGATTTTAAGGGATACAAGACAGATATTTACCGATTAAAGAAGAAATTGTTTATATTTAAGTATGGTGACACCTATGAATTTATTGAAAGTAGTTCCAAATAGTTGATATTTCTTGATACAATGTAATTATGAGCGATAAAAGAGAGACACACTTTGTAGTTGATTCAGTATTAGATAAGTATGAGAAGACGGAAGAAGGCTTTATTCGTATACCTGCTAGGGTTACAAGGAGCGGTGTTTTTTTGTATAAGAAGTTAGATGGTACGGTTATTCGTGAGATGAGGCCAGAAGAAGAGGTTTTTTCTGAGGATTCTTTGAAATCCATTATGGGCAAGATTGTTACAAATGAGCATCCATCTGAATTTGTTGATGTAACGAATTGTAAGGAGCATCAAGTTGGTTTTATTGGGGATTCCGTAGAGGTTGAAGACAATAAGTATGTAAAAGTTGCTTTGACAATAACTGATGCGGATACAATCCGAGATATTGAGAATGGGAAGAAGGAATTATCTTGTGGATACAACGCTATTATTTTAAAAAGTGATAATAGCGAAGAATATGATACAATACAAACAAACATTAGGTACAATCATGTTGCCATTGTTGATAGAGGACGAGCTGGTCGAAAAGTCCGTATCGATAATGAAGATGCCGATCTGGTTGAGGACGAGAAAAAGCCAGAAAAAAATCAAGAGGAGGAGATCCAAATGGAAAACCAAGTAGAAAAAAAGGATTCAGATACGCTTTTATTTGAAGTTCAACAAAAAGAAATTGAGAAGTTGAATAAAATGATTGCTGATTCTGAGTCAAAAATTGCTGACTTAGAGTCCGAGTTGGAAGAAGTAAACGTTAAGTTTGATTCTTTTGATTCATTAGTGGCTGAAGCAGCGAAAGAGAGAGCGGAGTTAATGACTGTTGGTGCTGAGCTAGGCTTAGAGGCTGACAAATTAGATTCATTAACCAACGACGAGATCAAAATTGCTTATATTGAAAGCAAAACAGATTCTTTTGACATTAAAGATTCTAGTTCTGAGTCAATTGACTTTGCATTTTCTGTTTTAAAATCAGCCAAAGTTCAAAAAGCAGTAAAAGCCGTAAAAGCAAACGATAGTCTTGGAAGCGTTATCAACGATGCTCGAAAAGAATCAAAGAAAAGTGTTGATGAGGCTTACACAAAAATGATTGAGCGAAAAAAGAATAGCTGGAAACAAGGAGGTAATAAATAATGTCTGCACAACTTAGTTATGATTACGATATGACTATTGGCCTTGAGGGGCAAATAGCAACCACTGGACCAAGAAGAGTTTTGTCACGTTTAGCACAAGAAATTGTACCTTTTGGGCGTGTTCTTACTTTGGGTACTGACAAAGACACTCAATGTCAATTACCAAAAGTAAATACTGATTTAGCGGTAGTGAATAATGTTTTAGGGGTTTCAACTTCTACCAAAGCAAAAGAAGATGATCCTACCAAAGACTTTGCTTATTACAGAGACAAAGATTCAGTAAACGTATTAAGAGAGGGTACTGTTTACATGAAGACCGAATCTGCTATTGCTCCTGGCGATACTGTTCATGTTCGATACGCTACTGATATTGAAGAGTACACCTTAACTTGGGATATTGATTTTGTAGCTGATAACAAGATTAACGGTAAAATTAATGGTTCCCCTATTTCAGAAGTTGTATTTGATACTGACCAATCAGGAACTCTTAATGCATTGGCAGCTGCAATTGCATTAAATCCTGATGTAACATCTGCAACCATTACTGACTTTAGAGAAATTACTATTGTTACTGTTGCTGATAAGAAAAATGTTTATTCAGAGTTTTTTGTAACTGATGGAGCCAGCACTCCAATTGCAACATTTGTTAATACTGTAACTGGTGCATCTTCTACTGATTTAGGAAATATCCGAGGTGATTCAGTTCCTTCTCAAACTGTTGGAGCTGCTTACTTGAAGTGCTTAGAAAGTGCTGACGCTGGTCAGTTAGCTTTGATTGAAGTTAGTTTATAAGGAGGAATGAATAATGAGTCAAGATTTAGTAATATTTGAAAAACAACTGGAGTTTATTAAGCCCCAGTTATACAATGTAGAGTTTCCTAAGTTACAGTTTGCTAATGGAACCTTAATTCCTATTGAGAAATCTGTTGCTTCAAGTGCTGAAACCATTACTTACAGAACGTATACTCGACATGGTTTAGCTAAAATCATTAGCGATTATGCAACTGATTTTGCAAATGCTGACGTTTCTGGTAAAGAAACCACATCAGTGGTTAAATCTGTTGGTTCTGCATTTACGTATAGCATTCAAGAAATTCGTGCAGCACAATCTGCTGGGATGAATTTGCCATCTAAGAAACTTGAGGCAGCAGTAGAAGCGATTAACCAAAAAATGGATCAAATTGCCATTGATGGTGAAGTACAAGCTGGCCTAAATGGGTTTTTAAGTCATCCTAACATTGGAGAGTACACTGTTTCTCCTGATGGAACTGGTTCATCTCAAAAGTGGGCGGACAAAACAGCTGAGCAAATTTTAGATGACATGTTCAATATTTGCCAACAGTCTTCTATTGTTAGTAAAGGTGTTGAGAAAGCTGACACTTTATTATTGCCAGATGTTAGTTACAACCTTATTGCTCGTAAACGTGCATCTAGCACTGCCCCATCTGACACTACTATTTTGAAGTTTTTCAAAGAGGTAATGCCAGAGGTTACGATCATTTCTGTTCCTAAGTTTAATGGAAAAGGCGAAAATGGAAGTGGCGTTATGGTAGCTTATGAGCGAAGCCCAGTGAAATTAACTTTTGAGATTCCTCAAGATATCGAAACTTTCCCTGCCCAGCAAGAAATGTTAGCGTACAAGGTTCCTGTTCACGCAAGAACTGGTGGCGTAATCGTTTACTATCCAATATCCATTACTAAAGCGGAAGGAATCTAAAATGCACCTAAAGTACAATGCTGAGAATATATTAACAATCGGATCAATCACTTTGCGTCCAGGCTCTAATCTTAATATTAGCGAAGAAGAATTTAATAAGCACAAAAATTCCCCTCCTATTAAAAGTAAATTACAAAGCGGAGTTATCCAAGAGATAAAGCCAGTATTGACTAGCGAGCAAAAAGCAGAGAACAAAAAAGAGGCAGCCTCTGAATTACTATCTGATTTTTCTAAAGATGAAGCAAAGAAGCTAGTTGCTGATTGCTATGACTTAGAGAAGTTGGAAGAGTATGAAGCATCCGAAGGTAGAGTTACTGTTTTAAAGGCAATTCGTAAGCAAATTGATTTAATCAATAAAGAAGCTGGCGAGTAATTAGTTTAGGGATTTTAATTTGAGTACAAAGCAGGATTTTTTAAATAGATACCCAGAGTTTGATCCAATTGATAACGATGACTATTTTAATTCTGTTTTGGCTCAATCCCAAAGACAAGTAACAGAAAAGGTATGGGGGGCAACCTATAATGATGGATTATTTGCTTTAACAGCTCATTATTTAGAGTTGGGGAAAAAAGATCGTGCTGGGCGTGCTGGTCATATTGTTGAGGAAAGGCTAGGCCCAGCTGCTAGGCGTTACAGTGAACGATCCAGTAATGATAGTAGTTATGGGGACACTTCTTATGGTCAGGTATTTGAAAGTTTAAAAAATGCTTTGGCGACACGTATTTTTTTTAGATGAAAACAAAAGATAAAGATTTAGGGTACAGAAAGTACTTAAAAACACTTAATAGCTTTAAGGGTGGCGGTGTTCACGTTGATACAGGCTATTTTGAAGAGGATATTCATAAGAGTACTTCTGATAGAAAAAAACCTATGACAGTTGCTCAAATAGCAATAATTCATGAGTTTGGGGATAAAGAGAACGTGCCACAAAGGTCTTTTATGGGATCATCTTTTGATTCTGAGTATAAGAAGTGGAATTATAGGTTAAGCAATTCAATATATCGTATGCCAATAGGCAAGATATCAGTGCATCGAATACTTGGTGTGGCTGGCGGTATTATGGAGCGATCTTTTAAGCATAAGATTGGAAGCGGAGACCCTTCTTGGCCTGCGTTGCATCCTGTAACGATTAAAAAGAAAGGCTTTAGCGATCCATTAATTGAGACTAGGCAGATGTTAAATAGCATTAAGTCCAGATTTAAAGCTGGTAGTGGAAAGCCATATACTTACTAATATGAGTTTAGTACAGGCTTTTTTTACCGATAAAATAGAAGTGACAACTTATGTTGATAGTAAGTATGTTAAAGGGGTTTGGAAGAAAGGGCTAGAAACTACAATTACAGTAGATGCCTTTGTACATCCCTGTTCAGGAAAGGATTTGCTTTCATTGCCCGAAGGGGAGCGAGTAAAGCAAACTTTAAAAATTTATACTGATGAAAAACTGAAAGATTCTGATATTATTTGTATAAGGTCAGAGAAATATAAAGTATACAATGTTGAAGATTGGGTTGGCAGCCTGCCTTTTTACCATTCCTTAGGCGTTAAGATAGAAGACAATAAATCAAAACGAGAGGTATAGGAGGTTCAAATGGCAGTTAATGTAATTAGGCCAGAAACACAGATTAGGACAATTGATAGTTACTTAGATAACTTAGCACCAGGGATAACGTTAGAAACATCAAGTACATCGATAGAAACCGATATTCAGGGTATTTTATCGATATTAAACTTGCATGGTGACGCAACTGGGTCAGGCAATTGGTATGATGATGTTGCAACGGTAAATGCAAAGAAGCGAGGGCTTTTACAGCTAAACGATGATTTAGATGGCATAGAAGAGAAGCGTATTTTATGCCCAGTACAAGTACTAACAAATGTTACGGTTCCCAATACTCAAAACTACGTCATTTTAAATGTCGCTAATTCTGAGGCTCCATCCGCTGACGCAGCAATTGGAACAGGGTTAGGTGCCGTTGTTGCTGTTTTAGGGGCAGGATTAATTGGGTCTCATCAACTCACTGAGGTTACAGGAAGTAATGCTATATCCCCTAAAAACATTGTTGTACTTAGAGATGCCGTAACCAAGGATACGATTACATCCAATGGGCAAACTGTTTTTGGTTTGTTGCAAGCAGAAAATGGTGTTGTTCAAGATGATGCGTTTAATGATACAGATAAGCGTGTTCAGATATCTTTTGTTAGAAATAATGGCTCTGATTCTTTTGAGGCAGTTCCAATTTCTGACATAGAAAACAAGTTGATTGAATACGTTTATGGTAAAAGAGACTCTTTTATAAACTTACCAGAAGATTGCTCATTCCCTAATGTTTCTTTTAGCGATCAGGTAGCGGTTCAAGATGTAACTTTAGATAATGCAATTGATAATCAGGGTTCTACTCCTGCAACAATGGGAACAGATATTGATGTACGAATTTCTGATAGTACAGGTTGGGCATTTCAAGACCCGACAGGTGCAACAGATATATTTAAAGTGTATCGAGATGGAGTAACAAATAGAATTTCTGCTGATGCATTTTTTATGAACTTCAATAATGGGGCGACTGCTGTTTGGCAAAAAGGTTT
>WLWE01001437.1_pt1 | contig 17501 bp, 10 predicted proteins | sample 6718301 | NCBI WGS metagenome assembly WLWE01 (sample SAMN12718691, study PRJNA515312) | sponge metagenome | isolation source: marine sponge | host: Mycale hentscheli | place: New Zealand: South Island, Marlborough, Capsize Point | collected 2003-05-01 | reverse complement strand
AGTGGAGCGACTTATCCCAGTATCTGGACATTGAGAAGATGAATGAAGAAAGCAGAGCAGACAAGAAGAAGAGACTGAAGTTAGAGAAGGCGAAGGCAAGACTTGAGAAACTCAAGGCAGATAATGAACCAGACCCAGAAGGCATCAATTCACCCTTCACTGATGGGCAAGTTCAGTCCTACCTTGACCGCATCAAGAATGTAGAAGGTCATTCTAAGCACTATGACGACTGGTTAAAGATTGGTGCCTGTCTGTATAATACCTACCAAGGCAAGAATAAGGGATTGCGTATGTGGATTGACTGGTCCAGCAAGTCCCCTAAGCACGATGAAGACCAGAATGAAGAAAGTTGGGAGACCTTTAAGAAAGACCATCCTGACCCTGCTGGGTGGAAGACCCTTCGGTTTATGGCAGATACCGATAGTCCCACCAATATCTACCAGGGGGCATTTATGTCCCGTAAGGATGATGGGTTTAACGCCCAGAAAGACGCAGTGGCAGAACTTATGAATGAGAGGATTATGTGGAACAGAATGACCAAGGAATACATACAGGTATATGATGACATCCAGAAGACAGAAGAAGGTAGGTGGGGGTCATACAAGAACCAGCAGATGGTAGAAGAGTTTGAGAAGCACTGCTTCTTCGCAGAAGGTCCCAATGGCAAACCACGAGAATATAACCCATTTGACCTGTGGAAGAAATCACCCAAGAGAAAGGAGGTCAGGTGTATTGAGTTTGACCCTAAGAACCCAGACAATCCCAATATCTTTAATCTATGGCAAGGATATGCCATTTCTCCAGAGGAGGCAGATGTATATGATGAAGATGACGCACAACCGCTCATAGACCATATCTTTCGCATCTGGTGTCAGGGTAGAGAAGACCATTTCACATATGTCATCAATTGGTTCGCTCACATTCTACAAAGACCCTGGCACAAAATGGGGGTATTGCTTGCCCTCCAGAGTGAAGAAGGTGCTGGTAAGGGTGTTGTGATGGAGGCAATTGCCAGGATTATGGGTAGTTGCCACTTCTCAGCAACTGCCAATGCCAACTCCATCATTGGTGATTTTAATGGTGGATTAGAGGCAAAATGCCTGGTGGATTTAGATGAAGCAGTATGGGGTGGAGACATTAAGCAGATGGGCAAGATGAAGAACATTATTACAGAACAATCCCAGGAGGTCAATAAGAAGCACAAGGAGGCATACAAGATTAAGAACTCTACGAACTTTATGATTACCACCAACAATGACCTATTTGCTGGTGTAGAAAAGGGGGCAAGACGATATGCCTGCTTTCGTCTGGATGACAGATATGCTGGAGTTGCTACTCAGGAGAGCAATGAGTATTTCAGGCAGATTAGGGGCGGTTCTACCGATAGTTGCCCCAGTCTGGCAGTATGTGGAGCATTTGCCAAGTATCTCTACAAGAGGGATTTATCTGCCTGGTCCTGCCGTCAATTGCCCAGAACTGACCTACTCCAAGACCAGATTGAGCGTGGTTGGAATAGCGTTGTTCGCTGGTGGTGGGATATGCTACAAGATGGTCGCTGGGGTCTGCCAGACTACAATGAGCAGTATAAGAATTGCCTGACTGGGTATGGAGATGCCATCAAGAAGACAGAGTATGATGTCAATATGGAATACTTTGGATTTGTGAAGGATAAGGTCAATGGCAGGATTACTACTGAAGCATACAGCGAGATTGTAGGCATCAAGAAATACTGGCAACGCAAGGACTTTAATGGGTCAATAATGCCCCAGGATGGGGAGACCAAGAAGCAGTTTCTCAAGCGTGTCTATCTTGACCCATCCAATGACTATCGGCAGAAGCATCTGGCAATTACTGACAGCAATGGATATCCCAAGGAATATGCTGTTAAGTGGGAGGGATTTGATATCCCACTGAAGGAGACCAAGTATAAGGAGATTTACAAGGGATACAACCCCAAGTGGTTATGGGAGGTGTATTGTGATGCGGTCAAGTCCAATAAGGTAGGACATTCTCGTAGTCCAGAAACATACAACGCCTGGTGCCAGAAGATGCGTAAGATTACAGATGTCAATACCCGTAAGCACGGGTCAGGCAGTAATCAAGAGACTACCTGGGAATGCCATACCCTGGCAGATTGCCGTGAGAAGTTTAATCGCAGTCAATCCTGGACTTACAACTACGATGAAGAAGATGAAGTTATTACCCCCCAGAATGGAGGTAAGATTGTTGAGACAGATGGACCAGGTCAGCAACTACCTCACGGATGCCTCATAGATATAGATAGTGATGATGACCCAGTAGCAGAATAAATAGTTAGTGAGTGGTGTGTGTGTTAATAAATTATTTTTTGCCAGATTTACCTTTTTTGCCTGGCACTTTATATCCCTCAAACACTTGTTGGGGTCTTACCTTTTTATCATCCTCAATTGCCTTTTCTACCTTAAACTGGCACTTGGGGTCTGGGTCAATTTTATTAGGGTCATATGTGCGTGAGTGCTGGGGTTTTGCTTTGCCTTTCTTTTTTGCCATTATATATTAAGTGAATATTTTATTACTGAAATTAAAATAATAGTTATATTATAAAATGAGTTTAGTGATTTGTAGCAACAGGGACACGAACTACGAGTTTGCCGATGTAGAAGGGGCAGAGATTAATATGAAAGGTAAAGGCACTTCATCTGCCTCTACCTTTACCAATCATTTCAGTAATATATTCACAATACCACGAAATGCTGAAGTTGCTGTTCAGTCAGTAAAGATTAATAGGAATAATGTATTAAAACTGAATACACCTAAATATTTCTCATTCTTTCTCGGTAAAGCATTAACCAAGACTACCAGTTATCGTGATAGTTGTAATCTACCAGTTGTGGTAAAGGTTAATCCTGGCACATATGGCATTGTGGAATTAGGCAGAAAAATTAATGAAGCATTGATGGAAAGGGGATTTGAGTGCCACCCAGATTATAGTGGCAATTGTGATGTAGTCCCAGCATTCAGTAATACATCCACAGGGGATACTTGGAACGGATGGAAATACTCTATTAATACCAGTGGGGACCAATCTGCCACTAATAACGCAGATACATTCGTAAGATGGGCACCTGCCAATAACTGCGACATCACTGATTTCACTATCACTAACCCATCACCTGGTGGAGGGGTAAAGATACTAAAGGCAAATAATGACCCATCAACTTATATTATGGGTATTGGACAGACTGCTGCTGGAACTGATATGCCATTAAGTTTAATTAATGGAGAGTTTGAGTTTTCACCCTTTGAGAATGGAGTTGATAAATACTGGGAATGCGGATTGTCCCGTGCTGTCAATGCTGATAATCCTGCCCCTGAATGGTGTGATTTTGAGGGAGATGCTTGGACAGAAGGTTCTGCCAGTCCAGGGGGATTTATGGACTTTAAATTGACTTGGAGTGATGAAGACCAGACAGGCACGAGTAGATTGTGGATTGAGCAGGCAATCGTAGAAGAAGGTGGGTTTTTAAGAGATAAGACTGGTAATATTAATACTGGTTCTTTTAGAATGAAAGAGGTAAGATATGCTGGTATTACTGGTAAAACACAAGGTATTAATGTAGTCCTGGATGAAAATAATGTATCCGCCACATTAAATACCACTAAAGCAACTACCTCTTACTCCAAGTTTAAGTTTGTTGCCAAGGGAGAACTATTAGAACTCTATGCTTTCGGTAGTAATAAGAATGTGCCTGGTGGTCAGTGGGAGACACTGATTAGTGGTGCTAATTATAAGGCAGTTGAGGATAGTGAATATGGGGCATTTAATTACCCTGATGGCAACCCATATAAAGTTGCTACCTGTTTTAAACCTATTAATACCAATCTCCTCAATCTTTACCCGAAGGTAGGATTAGAGGCACAGAATGATTATCTTACTATTACCAAGTGGGGTGGTCGCCCTGGGTCAGGTGAGTTCCCAGGACTTAATACACCTGGCACATCATTATGGGCAAGGTCAATTGTTGATGATGAAATAACCTATGGGGGATTATATGATATTCGTAGGTCTAAAGAAGTTGATATGGGATTAATGATGAATGGGATATTTGATACGGCAGTTTATGTGCCTGTGGCAATTCTTAATGCTGAACACCCAGCATATCAATATGGTATCTTACCTCAATCCCATACAGAGTATGGATATGATAAGATGGATGATTATGTATATCAATCAGTTAAGGGTAATTCTGCTGAAATGCTGGGATTTCCCCATCAAACGGCAGTCTTACAGAGTGAGCAGGGACAGACATTTAGACAGGATGGCACAACTGCCACTACACCACCTGGTGCTAATTGGGTCTGTTTTAGCACCTCTACCCCCACTCTCTCATCCCACACTTGCTTCATTAGATGTCCTACATTAACCCATCAATCTCTTAATATGGCAAAAGAACTGCCATCTAAGATATTATACCATATACCCAGATTTAGTAATAGTGGTAAAGAGTATGGTAATTTATTTTATGAACCTCACGAGAAGACTTACCTGGAACTGAGGAATACTGAGGAAATCAAGATTAATGAACTTAAGATTGATATTGTAAATACTGATGAAACGATAGCAGAAGATTTGACAGGTCAAACTACCATCTGCCTTCATTTTAGAAAAAAGAGAGGGTAAATAGAAAAAATAGAGAATTATAAGTTCTATATTTTTCTATATGTTCTATTATAAATATGACCGATGCTGAAATTGCCGTTAATATGCCAGAAGAACAATTCATCCCCAACGAACAACCTGAAGACCCATTACCAGTTAATGAAGGAGTAAATGAAGTGCCTGATGAGGTAGAAGAAGAAGATGCTAAGGTAGAAATGAAGATTAAAGAGATTGTGCCTGATAATGAGGTATTTAATGATGCTATGGAACAAGCACCTCCTAAGCGTAAGAAACGCCCAGTAAGTGAGAAGCAGAAAGCACATCTTGCTAAAATTAGAGTGAAAGCATTAGAAGCAAAGAAAGCAAAGAAGGCAAATAAACCGCCAGTGAAATCTGCCAAGAAGGTATATGAAAAGCAAATAGAAGAAGAGTATGATGAACCACCTGGTAATGTAATGGATATGCCTACTCCAGATAAAGATAGTAGTTTAATCCATTTAACCCAGCAGGAGTTAAGGCAATTACAATATGAAGCAATCTATGGATACGATACAATGCGTAAAGATAGAAAGGCAAAAAAGCGTGAAGCACAGGCAAAAGCAGAACACGAGAAGAAAACCTACCAGGCAGTTCATAGGGCAGTTCATAGACCTGTAGATGATGATGGATGGGGTGTCTGTTTCCAATAAATGGGTAGAGGGGGGTGAGGGATATAAGGCAATTTTAGAAAATGAAGTCTATTTAGATTAAACTATTTGCTGAGTAAAACTCTATATTACCTAAACTCCCTCTACTCCCTCTCCCCACTTTTTCTTATATCTATGAAGTCTATTTTATCTATATTTTTCTATTTGGTTTATTTATGTATATATACTATATAAATGAGCGAAGAACAGCAATTTGCCGAGGGTTTCCCTCAAATCCTCAAAGTCCAAGACCCACCTAAGGAGAAGATTAAACCTCTACATCCTCATCTGCCACAACCTCCAGCATTAATGTTAATGATTTCCCCTATTCGCACTGGTAAATCTACCATCATATCTAACCTGCTATTAAACTCCCATTTCTATGGTCAAGATTACTTTGATGAAGTAATGTGTATTTCACCTACCATTTACAATGATAAAACATCCCGTTTCTTAAAGAAGGCATTTGATTGCTATGACGGGTATGATGACCAGATTATCACTGACTTAATCCATAAGCAAGAAGGATTTGCTGACAATTTAGAGGAGAGACCAGAAATAGCGGTAATCCTGGATGATATCCTTGGCACAATCAGGCGTGAAGCGAATGTAAATCATTTGGCATCAAGGTTCAGGCATTATGGTATTAGATTACTTCTAATGAGTTCCCAGAATTACAGGTCAGTATCTCCCGTTATTCGCTCTAATGCTACTAATATGATTATAGGTAGTCCATTTCCCAATACGAAAGAACTGGGTAAGATAGCAGAAGAGATAGGAGACCAATTTGGAGGGTATGATAATTTCCTTAAGATATACTACACTGCTACACCAGAGAAATATGATTTCTTATACTTAGACCTCCAGTCTAATCCACCATTAGCATATCACAATTTTGAGAAGGTAATTGCTCAGGGTGGTCAGCATAGAGAGGTAGAAGCACCCGATGGGGCAATTGATAACCCAGAAGTGCCCAAGAAGGATATGAAGAAAGAAGCAGAAAAAAGGACCTCTAAAAAATAATATTAATAGTATTATAAAATGAGTGATTTTGGACAGAGTAGTGCCATTGAGCAAACGAATAACCTTATAAGCGAGGGTATGGATAATGCCCGTGCGACCCGAGAGCACAATAGGTCAGTTGTGAATACCTACAATCAAAAAATCAATACTATTAATAATAAGAAAGATGCGGTGGGTGTTTCTTCTAAGACCGCAGATACAGGAGAAGAAGGATTATCTGGTGTCCAAACTGCCGTAGCAACTGGTCAAGAACTCAAAAAGGCATATAATATGGGAGTAGGCAGTTATCTCAAGTCTCAACCAGCAGAGGCAAGTAAATCCCTTTCATCAGCATTTCAGGCAGGTAAGCAGGCATTAGGTATGGGTGGTGCTGAAAAAGCAAATAAATATATACCAGTATCACAGAGAACTCTGGGTGGGGCACGCTCAACCGCAGAAGCAGAACGAACGGGTGAAGATATGGGTGTTGTTTCTGGTGTATTTAAGAAAGGATTAGGGGCAATCACATCCCTACCAGATAAGCAGGTAGCAGGATTGGCAAAAGGATTAGGAGCATTTACTGGAGTTGCGGGTGCTGCCCTAACGGGTGTTGAGGATATTGCTTCTGGGTCATTCGGCACAAATGATGCGGGAGGTAAAGCAACTGGTATTGATAAGGCAGAAAATATTGGTTCATTAGTATCTGGCGGGTTAGATGCTATGGCACTTGCTGTGCCTATCTTAGCACCAGTGGCAGGAGTAGCAGATTTAGTAGAAGGTGGATTATCATTAGCAAAAGATGCCAGTGATAAGCAATCCGCACTACAATCAGCAAGTAAAACCAAAGACCAAGAAACAGAGAGTGGAGCGGGTGAAATAGCATCAGCGGGTAGTCAGGGTCAAATCGCAGGCACATCAACTGCCAACCGAATGTATTAAGCGAAGCAATCTAAGATAAGAAAATAAAGAAAAATACAATGTTAAATAAAATAAAAGTTATATTATAAAATGAGTTTTTGGAGTGTAGATGATAAAATCCCAGTGAGACAGACGAATGTATCAGTATTTGCTGAACACGGATTAGAGTATAAATCTCAGCAGAAGATTAACTTTCATATTCCACCCACAATATCCTACTTCCAACCGAGAGAATGCTACCTTGAGTTTGATGTCCAACTCCTCTGCCAGAATGGAGTGGCAGGTCAAGCACCTACCAGATTGTCCCTTGATGCGGAGACTGGGGCACAATCTCTTATTAGGGATATTCGTATCCATTCAGGTGGTGCTGGTTCAGTGCTATTAGAAGAGATACAGAATTACAATACATTAGTTGCTCTCAAGTATGATTATGAGAGTAATGAAGTTCTCCGTAATAAGCGGGCACTTACTGAGGGTTCATTAGTATATGACCCAGATAATCGTGCTACCAATGGGGCAACTAAGAGTGAATTAAATAACCACAAATCTCAACCATATACCAGTCTATTTAGGGATGATGCTGGTGAGGTAATTGCTAAACCAGACCGCACCAATACCACTTGGGAGAGTGATACTGATAGTAATTTTAATAAGGTAAAGTGTCTATTACCCCTACATACGGGTATTTTCAGTAATTCTAAGGTATTCCCTGCTCTTCTAACTGAGGGTCTCCGTATTGAGATTATCCTTGAGAGTGCTGGCAGAGTTCTTCGTATCCCTGATACTATTAATCCTGCCCGCAGAGGTCAGTTAGGTCTCCGCTTTCACTCCCGAACGGGTAAAGATAGTGAAATTGCCCACGGCAATGGCACTTGGGCAAACGGGCAAGAAACTGCTGTTTTATATGTTGCCAGAAATAACAATATTACAAGTGTAGATAATGTGCCACTTGTCCCAGGGCAGAAGATTGCCCTGTGTAAATGTGCTGGTGGGACAGATGCTGCCGCTGAAAGTGAATGGCAGGATAAACCAGGAGACAACTGGTTTCTTCATACAAATTATGATATGATAGTTGATAAGTTAGAATTAATACCAGGTGATGGCAACCCAGCAACTGAGGGTGGGCGATATGGACTGGTAAAGATTACCCTGAAGACTACTTGGAATGCGGGTGGTGGTGAAACTGGGGTCACGAATAGTTCTGCTGAAACTGCCACAAATGCTGAGGGATTTATGATTGTAGATGCTTCAGTTCGTAATCAGTCAAACACAACTGGACAAGCAGGGGCAGATTTTAAGGGAGATTATAAACTTTCTAATGTCCAGATGGTAATTCGTCAAATTGATATGCCTTCTGGATACACCCAGAAACTAATGGGTATGATGAAGGGTGGAGGCACAATGAATTATGATTTCCTTTCTAATACTAATTATAAATACTCCCAGTTGGCAGGGGACCGAGTTGCGAATATCCGCTTACCTCTCTCACAGAGTAGGGCAAAGAGTATTCTATCAATCCCTACTGATGCCAGTGTCTATAAGAACCACGAATTAATTACAGGTATGAAAGATACACTGGGTCTTAATTTCCCAGGCGTCACTAATGAGAAGGTATATCCGTTCGCTGATATGCCTGACCTTGGGACATATGTAGAGGATATTGATAGTGAAGATACCTTTAATCTCTGTGTAAGAACAGGACTTACTGGTATATGGGATGAACTTACTGATTACCAGTGGTTTTACGATGGCAAATTAAATCCCAGTCGTAAGGTAGAAACTGCCATTATCTCTGGTAGAAAGGGTATTTCACAGCAACCTCTCATTGAGTTAGAGAAGGCACTTGCTATGGCAAATATAGAACCTCTATCATTCCGTAAGTTTAGGAGTTATTGTTGTATTGGTAGGGCACTTGCTTTACAGGATGGGGTATATGATTGTCGTGGGCGTGATTTTAACCTTCAGGTCAATTATCAGTCCCTAAGAACACCCCTAAAGAATAAGTTGTGGATGAACTTTGTGGCACATCTTAGGCGTATAGAAGTCCGTGGCGACCAGATTTCGCTACAGGTATAAGTAAAAAATGGGGAGAGGAGGGAGGGCATAATTAGACCGCATTTGGGTTCGTGGCATTTCTAAACTTTTATTGGAACTTTCATCTTTTTCTAATACATCCCTCTACTCCCTCACCCCACTTTTTAGTCAAGACAGCATTAAAATAATGTAAATAATCTACCATTCTTTTTTTAACTGGTATATAGTATAAATATGTCAGGAGCAGGAAATGTCAATCTTCACATTACACCCAGTAATGTATTAAGTTCAGGTAAAATATCATTTAAGTCTGGTAATCCAGTCATCCAATTCATAGTGGGTGAGCAAGACCGCCTACTATTAGGTAATAGTATTCGTTTAGTCGGTAAGATTAACTTTTGGACCGATGACCAGGGCACTAATATCCCAGTTGATACTGACGCACTCGCTTGGGATGGTCGTATTGGTATGTATAATTGTATTGACCAATTAGTAATTAAGTCTCAGGCAACACACCAAGTCATAGAACACATTAAGAATTACAATCGTATGATGGCAAGTTATATCCCTACTACAACCTCCCTTGAGGATGGGTTATCTCATCTATCCCAGAGTGCTTTAATTACCCCAGCATATGAATGTTCTAAAAGGACTATCATTGATAAACAGGGGGCAATTGTCTCTCCCAATTCATTTGCCCTTCATTTGCCTTGTGGGTTATTTAACGGCACACAGGGTATCCCTCTCTCAGGAGATGGAGGTGTAGGTGGTCTATTAATAGAAATCCATTTAGCACCCGATAACAATGTATTATTTGACCGAAAGGGATTAGCACAGACATCTAACCTTGACCGCTCATTCTATGAGTTAAGTGATGTTTATTTGGCGTGTGAGGCAGTAGAAGATGTAAGACCACCTGGCACTACATCTACCTTTGAGTATAACTCAATCTCAAGTTATTTCACATCTATTAATTCTACCAATGCTATTATTAACTTTAATCTGGGTCTTTCTCGTGTATTAGGGGTATTTATGAACTTCATACCTTCTCATATGATTAATGACTGGAATTATAATGGTATGGCAACTATGCCTATCCAGAACTTGGATGATAGTAAGGCAGATATTAAGCAGATAGTATTTACCCGAGGCGGGCAGAAATACCCGTATATGTTTAACCTTGACTTAGAGCAGAAGGATGAACCACAGCAGGAGATGCTTGACCCTCAATTTCTCCGTGGAGGTATTGATGCTATTAAGGGATTTATGAAGAGTAAGCGTATGATATGCTCTACTACCAATTCACGCCTCAAGAATAGAAATGCTGAACCATTTACTGCCGAAGGCAATTCATATGCTGGAGCAGCAGGTTCTGCCCCTCAATTTACTAATAATGCGAATAAAGATGGAGGTGATTGCTTCACACTTGGTGTAGGATTTGACCACATATCTAATCAAGGCATATCATTTGCCACTGAAAGTTTCGGCACCCAGATTAATCTTGGTTTAACATCTAATCTCCCTCACGGAGTGTATATGTTCTGCCACGCTAAAAACACGCTGGTATTTGGTCCAGGGGGTGTCCAAGTCCTTAATTAAATTGGTAAATATTAAGTTATTTTTTTATTCATTCATATAGTATAAATATGAGTGTTCAGTCAAGTCAAATCCCAGACCTTCTTAAAATCGGGTCTATCCCAGTTAATACAGCACAAGATGTAGAAACGGCAGTTTTAGAACCAGTGGTTCATAATGATACCTTTTGCCGTTTTGTATTCCAGAATAAGGGTATTCTACATTCTCATTCTAAGATTGAGGTGTCCCTTAATAATATGGATACACAGGCAATTCTCCCAATTGGTGTAGGTATATATTCTCTTATAGATAGAGTTGCTCTCAAGATGGGCACTAAGACTATCTGTGAGATTGAGGATTTTGCCCATTGGTATGCTTATAAGTCTATGTTTGTTGCCAATGAGAATAATAAAGAACGAGAGGTATTCCAGAATGGCAGAGCAATTGCCCACCAACCACAATATGAAGATGCCCTTGCTCAAGCAGGACCTACTCAAGGCAGTGGAGAAAGTAATACATTAGCAGGATTTCTTGGAGTTGATTGGGGTAGAGATTATAAAGACAGCAGAAATGGGGCAAATCCTTATACAGATGGAGATATGAACCTTAAACCTCAGGACTGGCAGTTGCTTAAGCAGGAGGCACAAGAGGCAGCAAACTCTGGTCAATTTACCGACCTGGATGATGATGCCCCTACCTGGCAGATGTCATTGAGTGAGTTATGCCCCTTTCTTAAGATGAACCAATTGCCCCTGTATATGATTAAAGAGCAGGTTTCATTAGAACTTACATTTACCCCTTCTAAAGGCACAGACCAAGAGAAGGCAGAAAGTCGTAGGGTTGTTCAGGTAAGGGAGGATGATGGCACAACACCTGCCCCCTCTGCTCCTACTATTAATACTGCCAAGACCCGTCTTATCGCAGATTACCTATATTTCCCACAGGAGATGATGGAGGCATACCAGAATGCCAATGCCAATATGTCATTTACCTATGTTGATTTTCAGTTATCTAAGCAGAGTGTAAGCAAGACCCAATTACAATCCCAGGGTATCCGTAATATTGGTGGAGCAGGTAGAATTGTAAGTAAATTGTTCTGGGGTATTCAGGATGAGTTTGCTGAGAGTGAGTATTTACTGGGTAATTTCTACTCTCAAGGACCAGACCGCACATATTCTAATACACCTGCTACTGATAGTAATGGCACAGCAACATTTAATCTAAAATATAACGATAACTTCCTTTACCCTATTGATGTAGATAATTCTGCCAGACATTTCTACAATGTCCAATCAACAGAAGGTCTTGTGCCATTTGTGAATAGGGAGGAGTATTGCGGTGAGGGAGATGCTTTGACTGATAGAAAGGTTGCTGGGTGGAGACAGGGAGGCAATGGAGCAGACCAAGGAACCGAAGCACAGCGTGAAAATCACGCTAATCTAACCAGTAAGTTCTTCTGGAATGGAGCACGCCTCAATAAGAACCAACGCATCAATTCTCGGGGTATTGAGTTATATTACAAGGTAAATGATATGCCTGATTTAATCTCCCGCACAGATGGGGCGGCAAATGTATATCCCTCTCCTGGGTATATTCAGCGTGTTTATATGGAGGTTGTAAGAACTGCTACACTTAACAATGGGTATTTCCAGTGTTATTACGCCTAATTATTAACCTCAATTTTTTACCTTTTATTTTTATATAGTCTATTAATATAAATGACCTCATATGTGGATACCATATTAATAGATTGTAATAGAAAAGGCAGTGAAGAGTATAAGATTAAGAAGGGATATAATGAACCTGCTGTATTTACCTGTAAGCAAGGAGCGGGTATTAGACTTAACCCTGGAGATGAAGTCTCATTACATTCAGCATATATCAATGAGAGAGGTAATGAAGATAATATGGAGTTTAGTGGTAAGATAGTGAAAGACACAGAACAATATGAATTAGAATATACCGAAACAATCCATAGTAGATTAACTACCACTGACCAACCAGTCAGTAGAACCACAATGATGTCAAGAGATGCTCGCTGGGATGGACCAGATATGAGAGAGGGATATGGTAGGGCAGATTGTTTATACTACCAGCAGGATGGTAAGGGAGTTCAGCAGAGCACATCATTTAACAGAAAAAAGGTATTTGATGTAATTGATAATGAAGTCAATTTCAGTATCAGTTATTTTAAAACTATGAATGGAGAGGGGTATTTATCATTACCCAGACGATTTGATGCCCCTAATCCTATGAGACCGAATAGCGATGGATATGGATATGGCGGAACAAGTAGCACAGGGGCAGGATTTCTTGGTAATAGCACAACTGCTGGAAAACCAGGTGATGTCCCTGCGTGGAATGGTCCTGCTACATATCCTAATAGAGTGCCAAACCCTTCTACCAGTGGTAAAACAATTATGCCAATTGATAAGGATTATTGGTATTATTTATATACTGCTTATGATGGTAATGCCAGAATATTAAGAAACGGAGACTGGGTGACGGCAACAGCACCAGACGCACAGGGAAATGCTTATAATGTTGATGCTGACAGGCAGACCACTTGGGCAGGTTCTAACCCTGGCACTTGCTCTGCCCCCTGTGAAGACAATGATGTCCCACGATATACTGACAGGTTTTTAAACATAGGAATAGGTGCTGGTGGAGCACACAATACCAAGAATAAGTGTTTATCTACTGGTTTAAATGTTGGACCAGATTGTTATTTCACTGGTAGATGCCGACCCATTTTAACCCCTGAAAAATTGGTAAAGGAGGATTGGCAGTTCTACCCGCATTTTAAATACTCTCCTACTATCCACCAAGATACAAACCCATATCCTCAAACCACTGACCCAAATACCAATGAACACACGACTAATACTGATTTATACCATAAAATGTTAATGGGTGAAGTTGGAGTGGGATATAAACACACTCAAGATAATGCCAGAATGACTATCTACATTAAACAAACTACCTTCTGGTCTAAAGAGGCAAATAATACAACTAAAGATAGGGCAATTCATCTCACAGGCACAGAAACTACCTCAGCAGAGATTGAGGCAAAGAATTGTGTAGATGATATCTTTGAGAAGGACGGAGATTACACTGACCCAGCATTGACTACAGAGTGGTTAAGATACAAGGAAATCAAGAATGTTAAATTAGATACAGGATACAATACACCTGATGATGTGGCACAGCAAATCACAGACCAACTGAATAAGACCCAGGCATCTACACCAGTCAAGGCAGAATTATTAGATGATGCGAAAGACCCCCAAGAAATATCAGTGAAACAGACCAGCGAATGCTATAAACCCTTTCATTCTGCTACTCATCATTCATTCGGTGAGAATACTGATACAATTGTAAATGCCTTTTCATCTACCACTAATAATATACAGGACCAAGCAATGATAGACTGGCAGACGGCATATCATCACATAGGAGTTAAACGCCCAGACCTATGGGATGCTGGTAGGGCAATTTATTATGACCAGATAATGTATCCAGGCACAGGTCAGGGGATGGCAAGTGAGAGGACATTTCCTACCATTCATCCTAACCACGGCATAACTAAAGCAGGTGCCACTGCTGGAGCAAGAATAGTGACGACTATACCCTGGACAAGGGAGAATGTAATGAAATACAAGAAGTTATTTGATGCCCAGGCACAATACCCAGAATTGTTTGATTATGATTATTGTATTACCCCTGGTGGGACAGCGAAACAAGAAGTCAATGTAAATAATAGTAGATTTTTACATATTGATACAATACAGACGAATACAGGACTTTTAGGGAGTGATAACTATGAAAATGTTGATGGCACAACTGATATAGCGAAATGCCAGACACCCGATACTGCCATATCATATCCCATATTCTTTGATTATTACCCAGAATACGCAGATATGGAGTATATGGATGATTACCCAGTTGATAGTATTGCTTGCTATGGTATCTTTACCAGGGTAAATACCAATGGAGCATATACGATAGGATTTAATGCTTATAATGTGAAGGTAAGTGATAAGATATTTCAGGGTAATACTCCTATCACTGGTGCCTGTTGTATTGGATGGGATTGTCATTTCTCAGCATATGGCACAAAGTGTATTATGCTCCATACAGGCAATTTAAATGCCTTATATGATGGTAAGACTATGCTGATGGAAAAGGATAATAATGAGACTGAGACGCTCCAGAGGTATTGTAATACATATCCCTTCATTAAAGATACCTATTTAGGAGCGAACCAGATTGAGTTGGGTGTAGAGGATAAGGGTAAGTTTTATTTACACCAATTACATACACCAGAATATATAGGCAATTCATTTGCCAGTGGGTCAAGTCCTGATAATCCAATCAATCCAGATGCCAGCGACCAAGTGTATAGGGTAAATAAACGCCTCTCTGGAGATAACTTCTGCCCTGATATGGTGCCATACAGACCAACAATCTCAACAGAGACTGATACAGCAAATAGTGGTAAGATTGAGATTAGTAATTTTAACGATAATTTAAAACCCTTTCATATCTATGATGCGATGTCTGGTGTGTTTATTGAGGATATGGGTATTGATGAAGATAGTTGGTCAGCATCTTTATGGGGTAAATTAGGATTTAGTTATGAGCAGTTTAATAGCAGTAATACACTCAACAGGCAGACCCGTATTAATAACCTGATAAATGTATCTGGTATAGGGGCAATAACTACCAATGCTGATATATCAGCGGGTGATGTGCCAACATATCCAAGAAATGCTTATGGTGGAGATTATTATAATAATTCACTGCCTAATATCAATTTCCCATTCTTTGAGAATACTACTGATGAGTTTGGTAGTAGGGTAATACCAAGTGTTCCAGCAATTACTGAAACCCAGACAAGTGTAAAGATACTGGCAGATGGATTACCTGTGAAGATGGATACTCCTTATCTGTTAGTCAAGAGTGATATAGTCCAAGATACTAAATACTATGGTATGGGGGCAGATAATAATAATTATACATCGGGTCAATGCTTACCCATTGTGGGTGTAGTTAATAAAGAAAATGGGTTTGGAGACTATTACTTCCAGACTATCTCACAAATGGCATTTACCATTACGAAACCAAGCACTTTATCATCCATCACAACGAGTATCCATAACCCAGATATGTCTATGGCAAGATTAGAGAATGATAGTGCTGTAATCTATAAGGTAAAGAAGAACAATACAGGCAATTATAATATTGCTGGAGAATTAATAGAAAAAGGCAAACTAAAATTAAATCCTTGATTAAAGTATAAATGTTGAGTGTAGAAGAAATCCTGACTATCATATCCCTCATAGATGATGTATCCCCTAAAGACCAGCGTTCTCGTAATCAATTACTGGATGTTAAGAAGTATATAATGGAGCACGCAGAAGACCCAGATTATCAGGTTGTAGAAGATAGTGAAAGCAGTGATGAGGAAGAGAGTGATGTAGAACCAGAAGAGCATATCATTGACCGGACAGACCCTAATTACCTATCAATCAAGTAGTGGGTAATAAAGACCCCCTCTGGTAGGAGTGAGGGGTGGAGGGAATACTACAATAAAATAAAGTGTATCTTTAAAAATAAAAATAAATTATACACTTTGTTTTTGTGCTATACCTCCTCTACCCCTCAACCCGAATTAATAAATAGTTTTTTTCTGTTGGTTTTCTTGGAACTTCCAAACCCCCACGAAAATCTACCCTTTACCTTGTATAACCGGTTAAGAGCACTGGAAGCAGAGCACTTGACTACCCAACTCACTACTACTCACTACTCACTCACTACTCACTCACAAGTCCGCCAGTTAAGTCGGGACTTTCGCAGGCACTTCAACACCCAGGATTCACATCAGTATGGTCCATCTCACCTTCCACCTGAACAACAAGGGCAACCAGTTGGAGAGTGTGCTCTCCTCTGGCATCCAGGAGTTCATCAAGCACCACCACAACTACGAACCCATCAACACCTTCAAGTTGAAGATGCCCGGTCAGGAACACCCGAGCGACTATGTCCGCCCCGCCGGTCTCTTTGACAAGGACGAGTGGGGGCGGGGCAAGGCATACATTGAATACGGGTGGATTACGGCAGATGATGCCAGCGACCAGTCAGTCAATACCTTCCAAGGGCACTGGGAGGAACACGAACTTGAGTTGCCACTTCACCCGGCGGACAACATCTTCATCCTGAATGTCCGGCACATCACTGACTGGTCTGCCAAGGAACAGGCAGACTTGGAGAAGTTCATCTCTGGGATGATTGATGAGATTGATGGGGCATACAAGACCCGGGCAGAATACACCAAGGAGGAGGTGTCCTGGTGGATGTCCGCCCTGGACTATGGTGTCCAGTGTGCGAAGGTGGAAGCACTACAGGCAATCGGTAAGATGCCCAAGAACCTCTGGGTCTGCCGTATCTGTAAGATAACCCTTGACGACCGGGAGAAATGTGGGCATTCCCACAATGCCTCCCCACTCCCCTTTCCCCCTGAGGAGCGGGTCTGTGAGGCGTGTAATAAGGGATATGTCTTCCCTGGACGGGTTGGCAATGACCCATTCACAGAATACGATTGTCTAATGGAGGACAAGTCCATCCTCTGCCCGCTCATCTAC
>WLWE01001436.1_pt1 | contig 17502 bp, 26 predicted proteins | sample 6718301 | NCBI WGS metagenome assembly WLWE01 (sample SAMN12718691, study PRJNA515312) | sponge metagenome | isolation source: marine sponge | host: Mycale hentscheli | place: New Zealand: South Island, Marlborough, Capsize Point | collected 2003-05-01 | reverse complement strand
TACTGGAAACATTGCCTATTTCAGCTTCCTTAGGCTTGCCCTCTATGTATAAAGCCTTAATAGCTTCGCAGTGTTCGTCACTCAACTCTGCTTGCCATGAGTAACAGTAAGAGTTCATTAGGTTCTTTGTCTAAATAGATATATTAGATTTCTCAATGCTTCCCTAGATAAATGCTCTAAGTGTTTAGGTATTTCAATTCCTCTAACTATCATTATCTTTACCCCACTTGCAGTTAATAACATCCTCTAACTCATTAGCTGTATTCTCATTGACTATAAAATCAACAACAATCCAAACCATAAACCAAATTGCCACTGGCAATATCAACCAAAATAAATAGTTCATAATTCCCCCTTAATCCATAAAACCATTAATAAAAATATAACACAAGCACCATTCAAAGCTAAAAAAGCTATAACTATATGTATAAATGTTTCCATCATTTTTTATTAAAAAAGGATTCTATTAACATAGCGATTCTTGGGTTAATCTTGGCGTGTCCGTTTTCAAACCTAGCAATCATACTTCTATTTGGTTCACCATTAATTGTGTAACCTAGATACTTTGCTAGTTCCAACTGTGTAACGCCTGCTTCTTTTCTTTTTTGTTGTAGTTCTTGACCATCCATCATTTACTCCTATTTACAATTTCATAATCTTTGGTAACTAGACCTACATCTTTGCTACCTCTAAAGTGTGCTTTAACAAAAGTAATCTTGCCATCAGAATATTGTCTGATGTGCTTTCTTACCGCATGGAATGCACGGCTTCCACCCTCACCAGTACCACTACTACTATTAGTATCATTAGTACCAAATAAATCTAACTTTAAAACCTTATGTTCATACTTTGGTTTTCTAAGAAACTCACTCATTGTAAACTTTCTGCTAAATGGCACTTTGCTTGCATTTGCAGGAGTTATCCCCAAGACATCTTGCTTGTGAACAATTTGTGGATAATTTAACATTAAAACTAAAGTGTAATGTGTTGATACCAAACTATTAACCATAGCATTAAGGGTTTCGTTATTGTATTGACCGTTTACATAGTCTGATCTTAAATCAGTGTAGTCTTTAAAAGGTGACCCATCGGGCAACCAAAAAGTATATCCCCCATCTTCTCTGTATGAAAAATAATAATCATTTGGGTCAAAATAAAAATCATTAGTATTTTTTATATATAGACTTATATTGCCTTTAAAAATTTGTGAATCTTCATCATCAAAAAAACCTGCATCTTCTAGGTAAACATTAGCTACACACATTTGTGTTTCTACCTCACCAGTAGCTTCATATTTTAGTTCTGTTTCTAATTCTTGTTGTACAAATGTAGAACCAAAAGGTAAAAACATTTTAAGGTCTGCACCAAGTTTTAAAAGTTCGTCCTCTGTTAGTGCAGTATTTTTTTCTACATGGGGAATGTAAAACTTCATAGATTGTTGTATGCGATTAGCATGAAATTTTAAAAAATTGTGCATTACTTTTGCAGGCATTTTTTCTGTAACGGTAGAATAACCACCCATAACATGACTCGGTTGTATAAATGTTTTTCGCCATTTATCTTCATCATTCAAAAAAAGCACATGACTATGTAACAACTTTTGTAATACAGAATTATCCATTAAAGTTTGCCTCTCTCATTCGTAAAACAATTTGTATCTGTTTTGCTGAAAGGTAACCTTTAGCTTTTAGTTGCTTGTGTATTGATTTTAAAAAATCAAATTTATGTTCGTTTTGAACAATAAAATTGTGTATAAGAACACCGTATTCATGCCCATATATAAAATCTTGGACTCGTGAGTTTTCTAATTTGTTCATAATATTTCCTATCAATTTATAATAGGGTTATTTTAACAACTTATATTATTATTGCAACCTTTTCAAAAAGGTAAATCATTATCTTCTAATGGTGGTGGTTTTAAATCTTCTTTAGTTTCAAAGTAAGTTTTTGCAGAAGTTTGACCAAATGTTTTTGGTAACCCGTAATGCTCAAAAAATTTAAACTCATCACCAAACTTTGTGTGTAATTCCGCATGATGAAATTGACATAAGGGTATTACATTTCTGTCATTACTTTTAAGAGACATACCTCGTACACCATCATATGGTTTCATGAGGTGATGTGCTTGAATATCACCGCTATGAGCATAAAAACCTGCTTTTTCTATAAGACATGGAAGCGTTCTAATCCAAGCTAAATGTTTTGCATTTTCGTATTTTTTAGACATAAACACTTAAAATAACAAAAAACTTGCTTCTGAGGTAGCTTCTAAGAGCATCTTTTAGGTAGGTTAATGGTTTAGCATTAACGAAGTTATCACTAAAACGGCACTTTCTCTGTATTAGCAGGTTGATCAATCCTTAGACTGCAACTAGTGTATGGTGCACCATCTTTGCTTTCTTTTTTCCAACCACCAAACTTATAAACAGTACCATCAATAGTCACCTTGCCACCTATGTCGGGAGAAGTTGGTTTCATTTTTTCTTCTTCGGAATTAGTATGCACTAGACCAACACTCATCATAAGTTCAAATTTAGATTCGTCTCTATCATTTTTACTTTCAACAATAGCAACATATTTTTTTTCACCGTTAATTGTTAAGGTTCCCTTGCGATGAATAACACATTTGTTTTCATGCCACAAAAAACCTTGTAACTCATTATCGTATTCTTTTTGATCACTCATATTGTTTCTATCCTCGCTAATTTATATTTATAGCCTTTGCCATTTTCTATTCTTTTTTTTATTACAACCTCATCAACCATTGATAACCCATATTTGAGTCTTGCAGGTTCTTTTCGCAAATTTCTTATAGATGCAGATATGGTGGGTTCACCATAAAACTTACCAGTGTTTTCTTTAATCATTGCTTGCAGTTCCCAAAAAGTCCACCAACCCCCTTTGTTCATGCAAAGAAAAATACAATCATCTAATGTTAAATCTTTTTTCTTCATGACTCTTTGTTTGTGTGCATATCAATAAGCGTGTTGTATGAATCTTTAAGAGTTTGATCTTTTTCTTCAATAGAGTTATATGCTTTCTCTATTTCTGCACTATTGTTATCAAACATTGTTTGTTTGGTTTTATCATCATCTACTTTACCCCAAGCATTTCTAAGTGCTTGTATGTAATCAGCAGGAGTCATAAAAGCATTGATCGGCACATTCTTTTCATTTCTAAAAACAAAACCACTTTTCATTTTTTTTGCATTGTATGAGTCAGTGGCACTATTACCATCATCATCAAAACCTGTTTCTTCTACCTTTACACCCGAGCCAATACCACAAGCCATAGCAAGACTGTATCTTCTTGCATAAGTTAAAGCACTACCGTAACCTTGTGGGTCTTGTTTGTCAGCAGGCACATGAAGTTTACCTGTGTGTAGTTCGCCACCGTGTCCATAAAAAACTGTAGTAATACAAACACCTGTATCATTAAGGTCTGATTTTTGCACAAACAATATCCCATGATCTAACAGGGGTTGTTTGACTGCTTCTATTACACTTTCAAGAGTTGCATAGTTGCTCTTAAAATAAGGGTTCTTTGCATCTTTATGTGCATTGTCTATTTGATTTTGTGCTTTTACCAAAGCATTAATTAAGTTATCGTTCATTTTATCCTCTCTCAAAAAATAATTTATTAGCACCAATAATTTCATTAGTACCCCATTGATTAGTAAAATCTTCATTTGATATGTCGGGTTCAAGACATGACAAATAACACACTTCACTAATATCGCTAGACAATGAAAGCAATCTCATCATCTTGTTTGCAATTCTTTTAATTTCATTCCAGTTCTGTTCAATATCTACAACTTCAAAACTATGCAATTCTTTTTTTGTTCTTGGGGAATAGATGCAATCAACTATTGGTGTTACACCAGTAGCTTTTGCATAAAATGATAATTGATATTGATAATCTTTTTTTGGTTTGGGTTGTATGCCTGTTGTTTTTATATCTCTAACACAATCTTTATATAACAAATCAATGTAACCAATCATGGGGATGGGCAAATCGTCTATCTGATGACTAACTCTTAACTGTGCATCTGTAGGTGTGCCGAATGATCTAAACAATGGCAACATAGCTTCAATGGTGTCTCTTGTCATTTCTCTTTTTTTTGCACAAGCATCAAAATCATAATCAGCTTTTGTTTCTGTAACCTTGTCGTATATTTTTTTATACTCAAGATCAGTTGCATTAATGCAATCATCAACACTAGCATTATGGTCAAAGCAACCGTGTGTTATTCCTTGCTCAATACAAGTTCCGTAACTCATAGCAGGTGAATAAAATCTATCTTTGTAACCTGCAATATTGACAAGCCACTTAGCGGGATTTTTTCTGAATTTATTAATGGATGTTGGACTTAGATATTCAACACCATGATCTGCAAAAGGATTATTCTTCATACTACTTACCTCAAAATATGCACCTATTATGACACAAAATGGGTTTCAATCAACCCTTATTGTGCTAGACTGGATTTATGAAAATCAATGAGTGGTTAAAAAAAGAACATTTAACCCATGCCGAGTTCTTAGATATTTGCAATGAACAAGGGATGGTAATCTCGCATAGTGCATTAGCCAAATGGTGTCGTGGTCATAGGATTCCAAGACTTCAGGAGATGAATGTAATTTATAAATCTACAAATGGCGAGGTAACTGCAAACGATTTTTACAATTTACCACTTGAATAAATAAATGAAATGGTACAATATGTGCCAATGAGTATTCAAGCCCTTTCATGGTCAATCAAACAAAATTGCGACACACCCACGACAAAATGCGTATTAATATTACTAGCTAACTACTGTGATGAAAACAACAGTTGTTACCCAAGTGAAAAACATTTAGGCAAACTTGTTGGTGTATCTGATAGAACAATCCGCAGATCGCTAAAGTATTTACAAGAAAATAATTTTTTAAATATACAGCATAGAACTGGTACAAGTAATAGATATTATCTTAGTGTGGACACTGATGTCCTACCCGTTAGGACACCCACGACCACTAATACTAAAGAAGATACTAAAGATAAATATAGTGTGGATTTTGAAAAATTTTGGAAAGTTTATCCAAGAAAAATTAATAAATATGCAACCATGCAAAAATTCAAGATTGCAGTAAAAGATTACGACTTTAATAAATTAATGAAAGCTACTATTATTTTTGCACAAGAAGTTAAAACCAATAACACGGAAGAAAGATTTATACCACATGGCTCAACTTGGTTAAGTCAAAAAAGGTTTATTGATTTTGAAAATGTAAAATTGAAAAAAAGTAATTTGAATAACATAGCAGGATAAATATTATGAATGTAGAAAGTAAACTAGCTGATAATGGTATCAAAATAAATAATACCACTGTAGGAAATAAAAAAACCAAGTGCCCACAATGTCAACCACCACACGATTCACACGATAACCCACTTTCAGTAAGTATTAATGATGATGGTAGTGCAGTTTGGTTATGCCATCATTGCGACTGGACTGGTGGTACGGGTGGCAATAACTATCAAAATAATTATGTTAAAAAAAATATATATGTAAGACCCACAACACCAACTGAACCAAACAGAACAGAAAGTATGTACACATTTTTTGCAAAGCGTGGCATACATAAAGATACAGTAGATGCTCTTGATATATATGTTGAGGGTAGTTGGTTAGCTTTCCCGTATCTTAATGACAACAATGAAGTTGTAAATATTAAATTCAGAACAAGAGATAAAAAATTCAAACAATCTCCTAATGCAGAAAGAACACTATTTAATTTTCAAAATGCAAAAGATACTGAAACTGTAATTTTTGTTGAGGGTGAAATGGATGTGCTTTCCTTATATGAGGTTGGTTTTACAAATGCAGTTTCACTACCCGATGGTGCGCCAAAAGAAGCTAAATTTAAAAAAGATGATGCAAGATTTAAAGCCTTAGAAAACTGTAGTTTAAAAGCAAAAAATATAATTATATTTACAGACAATGATCAAGCAGGAAAAAGTTTGCATGATGAATTGCTACACAGATTTGGCAAAGATATTTGTTGGTATGTACAGATACCTAATGACTGCAAAGATGCAAATGAGGTCTTAGTCAAGCACGGTACAGAAAAATTAAAACAAGTTATTGATCAAGCAGTTCCATACCCTGTAGACGGTTTATACACAACAAACCAATATGCAGGCAGTGTTATTGATTTGTATAACGGCAATTATGTAAAACCAGTTGAGGTTGGATATCCAAGCCTTGATGAAATATATAAAATTATGAAAGGTACTTTTCATTGTATAACTGGTGTTCCTAATCACGGTAAGTCATATTTTTTAGATCAGATGCTTATTAAGTTAGCACAATCACAAGAATGGTCTTTTGCATTGTTTTCACCCGAACATAGCACATCAATGCACATAAGAAGAATGGTGCAAATGTATAACGAAAAACCATTTGATATTGGCGAACAAAATAGAATGAGCAAGTATGAATTAGAACAAGCTATGGAATGGTTACACAAACACTTTTACTTTATTGAAACGCAAGACACAGTTCCCAACATTGATTATATTTTAGAAATTGCCAAAGCAAGCGTACTTAAATACGGCATAAATGGAATAGTAATAGACCCTTATAATGAAGTAAGTGCTGTTAGACAGGGCAATCAAAGAGAAGATGAACACATAAGAGATTTTATATCTAAATGTAAAAGGTTTGCCCGTGTACATGACATAGTTGTTTGGGTTGTTGCTCACCCCACAAAATTACAAAAAAATAATGACGGTGGTTATTCTGCCCCATCTTCATATGACATAAGTGGTGCTAGCCATTGGTCAAACCAATCTGATTGTATTCTTACAATTCACAGAGATTTTGACGAAAACACAACACAGGTCTTAACAAGAAAAATAAGGGAACAAGATTTATACGGCAAAATAGGCGAAGCCACATTTAAATTTGATATGAACCGTAGAATTTTTAATGAATATAAAATTACGAGTGATTTTGAAATACCCGAAGAATGGCAAAATCGTTAGAAACCCCATAACTCCGTTAAAGGTTTACCATTGATCTACCCCAAAGAAGCAAATAGACGGCTTGTCAGACAACCAATTTCTGTTATTATTAACCCAATATGGACATAGTAACAAAAAAGGTTGACGAACTAATACCTTACTTTCAAAACCCAAGAGTTATATCTGAACAAGCTGTTAATGAGGTTGCTAAATCATTTAGCAATCATGGCATACAACAAGTTATATGTATTGACGAAAACAATGTCATAGTTGCAGGTCACACAAGATTATTAGCAGCAAAGAAACTTGGTCTAACTGAAATGCCTTGTACTATTTACAAAGGTAAACCCGAAGATATTAATGCTTATAGATTAGCAGACAACAAAGTAGCAGAATATTCACAATGGGAACAAGACTTCTTAGATAAAGAATTATCTCAACTCAAAGAAATGAACATGGAAGTAGCAGGTTTTACTTTTGAAAATACAGAGTCATTTGTTGAGTCTTTAGATGATATGATTGATGATAATGTGTCAGTAGATTCTGTTGGTTATTCAGCAAGCGAACTAACAAACCAAGTACCCTTAATGTTTTATTTTGAAACAGAAGAAAGAGATGAGGTCATGAATCTTCTTGAAAAAATAAGAGATGACAAAGAACTACAAACAAAATCAAATGCTTTTTTATATTTAGTGAGGAACTACAAATGATCTTAATACCTGAACCAACGCACGGAGAAATTATTGATATGACAGATACCATGTATCCGACAAAAATGATTTCTGTATCTGATAACTATGTCATGGAAGAAACAATAGGCAATATGTACGGCTTTTGCACTAAAGGTACTTTTGTTATTCATTCTGAAGATACATGGACAATAGGCACAAATGACTTTTTTAGTCTTAAAACTCCAATTCAAGATAATACTCATATTGAAATGATGGAAGAAGGGCAACTATTTATTATTGTTAGATATGGTTTTAGAGGTATTGATATGGTTGGAAAGTCTGAAAAGAATGGAAGATTATCTTACATTGACGGTTGCACCGATAGCTTGCTCATTATGCCACCCCGCCTGGGCGACCCATGTTTAAACTATTTGCACTTTCCTATGGGAATAGATCAAACCCAACACTTACACCCAAGCATTAGAATGGGTATTGTAATAGGTGGCAAAGGCGAAGCATTCCAAAAGCCTGATGGCAAACAAAAAGGATGGGAAGAAGATTTATCTAAAGGCATGATGTTCTGTTTAGAAGAGGGTGAAGTTCATAGCTTCAGGACTGCAGAAAACTATATGGACATCATTGCATATCACCCCGATTCAGACTTTGGGCCCACAGATATAGATCACCCAATGTTAAACAGAACCTACATAAATCACGGAAAAGGGTAGGTCTTAGGGTATTAACCTACCCTCAAGATGCTCACAGACCGTATGTCAGAGGACTAAATTATGTCAAAAGTGCATAAAAAAAAGGAAATAGAGCAAAATGTCCATGAACTTGCACTGGAACGCATAAGACGAACTTATGATATTTTTGATAATGTCGTGGTTATGTTTAGTGGTGGCAAAGATTCTACAGTATGTCTTAATCTAACATTAGAAGTAGCAAAAGAAAGAAACAAACTACCCCTAGAAGTTTACTTCTTTGATGAAGAAGCAATCCCATATGAAACAATAGATTATGTAAAGCGTGTAGCCGATCTTCCCGAAGTCAAAATGAATTGGTTGTGCATACCAGTAAAACATAGAAACGGTTGCTCAAGGTCAGAACCCTATTGGTATCCGTGGGCACCTGAAGATAAAGATAAATGGGTTCGCCCTATGCCTGATTATGATTGTGTAATAACTGGTGATGATTTAGACTTTTTCCCGTCAGAAGTAAATCAAAGACCAACTGTTCCTGAGTGCAATGGTTTGCTTTTCCCCCCACAAGATTGGGGAGAGGTTGGCGTAATTATGGGAATACGGTCAGAAGAATCATTAACAAGATACAGAACCATACTACAAACTGGTGATGGTAAAAGATATGAAGATTACATAATCTCTCTGAAGTCTAAAACTGCATTAGGAAATGTATTTAAAGTATGCCCAATATATGACATGAAAACTGTTGATGTTTGGACACTACCGCAAAAGTTTGAATGGGATTACAACACTACATATGACATCTTAGAAAGATTAGGTCTTACACATTTGCAACAAAGGTGCGCACCCCCATATGGTGAAGAACCCATGCGTGGTCTTTGGCAATACTCTGTAGCTTTTCCCGATATATGGGAAAAAATGCAAACAAGGGTAGCAGGTGCAGCAACAGCAGCAAGATATGCAAATACTGAACTATATGGTTTTGGTGGACTTCCAGAAAAACCCAAAGACATGACATGGTTACAGTTTGTAAAATACTATATTGGCAAACATCCACAACCTTATAGATCAGAGGTCGCAAAAAGAATACAAGAACAAATAGATGCACACTATCAAAAAACGTCTGAGCCTATTTTAAAAACTCATCACTATGTAACAGGGGTTGGTTGGGAGTATCTTCTTCGTATTGCAATGAGGGGAGATTATAAAGGTCGTAAGCAACCATTGTTTACAACTGATCCTAAACAACAAGAATCACAAAAAAAGAAATATGAGGCAGAAAGACATGGGCAAGGATAAACAACCAATAAACAATATGCAGTGGGTACATAGAGACACACTAAAAGCAAATGATTACAACCCAAACAAAGTAGCACCAGTTGAACTAGAGCTTCTTAAAACAAGCATTACTTTATGTGGTTGGACACAACCAATAGTGGCTAGAGATAGCGGAGAAATTGTAGATGGTTTTCATAGGTGGACTGTTTCAGCAGATGAAGATATTTTTGCAATGACTGATGGTTATGTTCCAGTAGTATTTTTAAGTGATGAAGTAGATAAAGCACAACAAATGGTAGCAACTATTGTACATAACAGGGCAAGGGGAAATCACATGATCTTGTCTATGACAAACATTGTTAGAGAAATGAGAGATGTCCACAAATATGACGATAAGAAGATTCAAAAAATGCTTGGTATGGAACAAGAAGAAATAGATCGTCTATATGATTTTGCACCTATGACGGAAAAGGGCAGTGGTAGTGAATTTAGTAAGGGTTGGGTTCCCGATACGAAAGAAAGGGAGTTTGATTAAGAAATTGGTTGTCTGACAGGCTCTTGGTGAACTTCTTGAGGGTCAACCAATAGTAGACCCCCAACGAAGTAATGGGGTTTTACCCCCATTGTTTAGATCGCCATATCTCTTGTTTTTGCATATGGTTAGGGAATGAATCCCTTGCTTGTATAAGATGGGTCGGGTCTAAATTAAAATCCCTGTACCCCTGTCTTATAGTTTCATAGTACATTTGGCTTGGTGCAGAATAACCATTACGGTTCATGCGATAAACTAAAACATCAGCAGTCTCACCATAGTCCTCTGCAAGTTGATCGCTTAGTTTTACTTGAAACCACTCTTTTCTATAAAGGGTTGGGTAACCCTCAAATATATCAAGACTGGCTTCGCACTCATCAGTTATGTCCCATATCGCACCGTGCAATATTGAATCCTGTTTGTGTTCTATATCAGCAACACCCCTAAACACTAACCGCATATTGTTAAGTGTAATAGGCACTATTGGTTTAGCATGAGGGCATCTTACACTCATGTTTTGGATATTAAGGTTCGCACCGTAGGCAAAGTAAAACATTATTTGATCTCCTGTAGTAATTGATATTTAAGTAACTCGTCAATGAAAGTATCTGCATTGTAGTAATCTAATCTGTAACCAAACTGTATCTTGATACGGCTAGCACACTCCTGCATAAACTGCTCTGTGGTGTTGCTAGGTGCAAAGCTAGATTCTGCAATTGCTTCTACAATCTCATACTTGTCGTAACCAACAAATATTGCACCACCTTTCATGGTGTATTTTAACTTGTGCATAATGCCCTCGCTCTTTTTGTATAAAATCTTCTAACGCTTGAGTCAATCAGACCACTCTTTGAAAGTCCGTTCATGAAGATTGAAAGTTTGTCTGTGTAGCTAGTAACAACATCAGTGCTTTTAACTTTGACTGCTCTGTTAGTGTCAGCAAGTTTAGTCATACCCATACAAACATAAACCCAATTCTCAATCTTATCGGGACAAATCGTACCACTATGATGTCTGAATTCAATAGTTCCATGCTTCCAAAAACTTTCCATATTCAGTTTGTAATATCTACCACCTTGTATGTAGTTTTTAAGTTGTTGTGCTGATCTACATCTTTGTATGCTTGCAAAGATTTCAGCAAGGGTAACACTGCTACCGTATCTTCTAGAATTAGAAAGACAGTATTGGTTGTTATTCTTTTTTCTTGAATTAGGCATCACAGTGTCAATTGCAGTCTCAAACTTTACATATCTCTTAGCAAGGTTTTTGAATTGCTTAACACCCCAATCTCTAACACCTACATGAACATGAAGTCCACAAGTTCTGTTTACATCACAATGCAACTCATTAAGAATCTTAAGAAAGATTTTAAGAATAATCATGTCTTGGTTACCGTTAAGAATCGGTGAAACCAATTCAAGTCCAAATCCTCTCCTGCTATTCACTGATGAATCTGTTTTGATTCTCCACTGTGAAGTAGTAGTGTCAGACCATGATGCTCTGTGAATGGTAGGCATTCTCAAAGTATCACTGTTATAGGAAAGAGCATGGTCATTGATCTTAGCAATCAACTCTTGTCTGCTCCACTCATTTGATATGAACTCTACTTCAACTCCGTAGGTTCTTTGGTTATCTAGGTTTATCATTTTATCTCCGTTTCAGTTTAATATGTAGTTATTATAACAACTGTAGTTACATATACAACCTTTTAGGACAAAAAAAATGAATTAATTTAGGCTAGTCAACAATCATCATAAGTTGGTGTAAACCCTGCTTTCACAACCTCATCATAATGTGAGTCGGGTTGCTCATCTTGATTAGCACCACACAGATTACAATGATCACAAGTGTCTTTTGCATGAATGTAATTTTCAGCACATTCGCAATCCCAATAGTAAGGGTGTGTATGAACCATCAGTGAATCCTCTTACCGTGTTTCATAACTAACTGTAATTTATCCCAATCGGCATTAGTAATTAAGTTCTTTACATCTTCCATAGACATAGACATTAAATCCATTTGATACTTGATACTAAGTAATACAACTTCTTTTTCGTAATCACTTAGGTCAGTCCATTCAGCACCATTCATGTTATCCATTGGTTACCCCCAATATCTCAAAGTCATACCATTGAAAAATCTCATTCTTAAAATCATTCCATAAGTAATGAGTGTCCATGTAATCTATAGCACCTATGTAACCAAGCTGATGTACTAACTTATGGAATCTTCTCTTAAAGAATCGCAAGGCTTCAGTTTGTTTATCTATCTCTTTCATAATATCTCCTATCAATTTATAAGTTATTATTGTAACTAATTATCAAATCATTGCAACCCAAAATGTACAATTAAATGTAGACATAATGTACCAGTTGAACTAGACTACAATTTTAGAGTGAGAATAACTTAGAATTTTTGGATAAATTTTGACCACGAAAAACAAAAAATTAACACTAGAACTTGCTGAAACCATACGCAATAAGTTCGTACAAGGCTTAGAAACAGAGGGTGGAGAAAGGAAATACTTTACCATTGATGCATTAGCAATTGAGTACAGCGTGGCTAAAAGCACTCTCTACAAATGGGCACAAAAAGAATCTTGGAAAACACAACAAGACAGATTTCATAAAGAGTACCTACAGAAACTAGACAAAGAACGCCAAGAGCAACTTGTAGAAGAATCCAAAAGTTTTGACAGCACCGCATTAAGACTTGCAAAAATTCTAATGAATGAAGTAGGAATGTTGTTAAATGAAAACAATCAAAAAAGAGCCAACAACCCAAATGATGAAGAAAAGTTTACACCACAAATGGTTCAGCAATTAGGTAATGCTGCACTACAAGCCCAAAAGCTAGGCAAATTAGCTTTGGGTGAATCAACTGAAAACATGAAACTTAATGCAGAAATCACAGACACAGATGCCTTCAGAGAAGCTATGGAACTGCTTGACGAGGTTGCAAGAGCAAAGTCAGAAAGCAGCGATACAGCTATACACTAGTTGGTTAAAGACTGCTAGACCAAAACAAGTACAACCGCATACAGATCATTTCATATGGTTAATACTTGCAGGTAGGGGTTGGGGCAAGACAAGAACTGGTGCACAAGACATTGCTTTGTATGCACTTAGAAATCCAAACACTATATCAGCAGTAGTTGCTCCGACATTCGGAGACCTCAGACGAGTTTGTTTCAACGGACCATCAGGACTAATGTCTATCATACCCAAAGATTGTTTTGACATATCTTTTGGCACAGAGGGATATTCTGCAAGTGTAATGGAGATAAGACTATTTAATGGCTCAAAGATAGTTGGTTATGCAGCAGTCAATCCTGAGAGATTAAGGGGACCACAGTTTCATAGAGCATGGTGTGATGAATTAGCAGCATGGCGATACCCTGAAGCCTTTGATCAATTAATGTTTGGTCTAAGGCTTGGAGATAACCCACAATGCCTTATTACAACAACACCTAAACCTATACCCATACTTAAAAATTTAATTGTAAGACAAGATGTTCATGTTACTAAAGGTAACACATTTGAAAATGAGGCTAACCTTGCAGAGTCAGCATTAGAAATGATGCGTGAAAGATATGAGGGAACTGCGTTAGGTAGACAAGAATTATATGCAGAGATACTTGACGATATAGAGGGTGCTTTATGGAATCAAGCCATGATTGAAGAAAAAAGATTGCCGTCTAACGAAGAAAGAGAACTTAAAACAATACTTGTAGCAATAGACCCTGCAGTTACATCAGGAGAAGATTCTGATGAAACAGGCATTGTAGTAGTAGGCAAAGACCATAATAACCAGTATTATGTACTAGAGGATGTTTCAGGCAAGTACACACCCGATCAATGGGGTAAACTTGCAGTAAAGACATTTTATGAATGGGAAGCCGACAGGATTGTTGCAGAAACAAACAACGGTGGAGACTTGGTAGAAAGACTGCTAAGAAGTGTTGACCCTAATATTCCTTACAGATCAGTAAGGGCAACAAGGGGTAAAATGCTAAGAGCAGAACCAATTGCTGCATTGTATGAACAAAGAAAGGTGCATCATCTTGGTGTTTTCCCTGAACTAGAGACACAAATGTGTACTTATGTGGGTCAAGTGAAACCCAGTCCTGATAGATTAGATGCTCTTGTTTGGGGTTTAACTGAACTAAGCAAATCACAGGGTAATATAAACTGGAGAATAAGCTAATGGCAGATCAAACATTTTTACAAAGATTGTTTAACAGACAACCTGTGGAACAAAAAAATTCAAACATGATGGGTTACTTCGGTGTAGGCACTGATGAAGCAAAGACCTATAAATATGCAGACCTAGCTAAAGAGGGATATCTGAAGAACGCTATTGTATATAGATGCGTAAATGAGATTAGCAAAGGTGCAAGTGCAGTTCCTTTTATAATAAAAGCAGGCGATCAAATAATAGATAATCATCCATTGATTGATTTATTAAACAGACCCAATCCCCTCCAATCCTACAGTGAATTTTTCAACAGTCTATTTGGTTATGTATTACTTAGTGGTAATGCTTACATCTTAAAGACAGGCTCTGATATGGGCTCACCTAAAGAACTACACCAATTAAGACCTGATCGCATAAACATCAAAGGTAGTGGCAAACCTATACCCGAGAAATATGAGTACATGGTCAATGGAAGAGTGGCACAAACATACCTAATAGATCAAGAAAATGGATTCAGTGAACTAAAACACATAAAGTTATGGAATCCATTAGATGATTACTACGGTTTAAGTCCTATGAGTGCCGCGGCAGTTGAGGTAGATCAATTTAATATGTCTAGCAAACATAATGTAAACCTTTTGCAAAACGGTGCTAGACCAAGTGGTGCTGTTGTATTTAAACCACAAGATGATCAAGGCTTTGCGGTGAATCTAAGCGAATCACAAAGACAACAACTTATTACAGACATGAACAACAGGTTCACTGGTGCAAACAATGCAGGCAGACCTTTGTTATTAGAGGGTGATTTTGATTGGAAAGAAATGGGTCTAAGTCCTAAAGATATGGATTTCTTAAACCTTAAGCATATGAGTGCAACAGACATTGCTCTTTGTTTTGGTGTACCTAGTCAGCTTGTAGGTGTTCCTGATAGTCAAACCTACGCCAATGTAGCAGAAGCAAGACTTGCTTTGTATGAAGAAACAATCATTCCACATCTTAGAAAGATGGCATCAGACCTTAATGAGTGGTTAGTTCCACTGTTTGATGATCGTCTTACATTAGAGTTTGATATTGATGCAATACCTGCATTAAGTGAAAGAGTAAAAAGAACATACGAAAATGTAACCAGTGCTGTTAGAGAAGGCATCATGACAAGGAATGAGGCTAGAGAACAACTAGGCTTAGAACCTTTAGATGGCGCAGACGATTTATATATATCAGCAACATTATTCCCATTAGGTGATGGAGAGGTAGAAAAACCTGAGAACCCAGTCAATGAAGAAGATGTAGATGACTACGACAATGAAGATGATCAAGATGAAGAAGATATAGATAAAGAGATAGCTTATCTATTACAAGAAGAAAAGGCTTTGTCAGACATCAATACAGTTCCTACAAATTCTATGGCAGAAGAAGCTGCTAGAGGTTTGGAATGGCGAAGAAAATATAAGCGTGGTGGTACAAGTGTTGGTGTTGCAAGAGCAAACCAACTTATGAACAAAGAAAGGCTATCAATATCCACAGTAAAGCGTATGTTTAGTTTCTTTAGTAGGCATGAAGTAGACAAACAAGGGCAAGGTTTCAAACAAGGAGAAAAAGGCTACCCAAGTGCAGGCAGAATAGCTTGGGCATTATGGGGTGGTGATGCAGGTTTTTCTTGGTCAAGAAAAGTTAGAAATCAAATAGAAAGAGAAGAATCTAAAGAGTTTCAACTAGAAGAACATATTGGTTTTGTTGAAGATGAAAAGGCACTAAGTGGCAAAGTTAAAGAAGGTCTTAAAAAGAAAGTAGATAAACACAACGAAAAGCATGGTAATAAACCTACAAAAAGAGCAACACTTAGAATGTTAGAAGCTGTATTTCGTAGAGGTGTTGGTGCATACAGAACTAACCCACAATCTGTAAGACCTAACGTAACTGGACCTGACCAATGGGCATATGCAAGAGTTAATAGTTTTCTAAGAGCTTTGTCTAGCGGAAGATTTAGTGGTGGCAAACATGACACAGATTTATTCCCAAAAGGACACCCACTATCAAGTAAGACCTGATTTGAATGATGATTGGAGTATGCGTTTGAATCAGGCACCCAATAAAAAACAAATAAATACTTTTAGACAAGGTAGAGTTAACACTAGGTCTGAAATAAGAAAACAACTTGCTCTCAGAAATAATCTTGAAAAAAGGTTCTTTAGAAATCTAAACACACTTTTTCGTAAGTTTGTCAGAGTGCAAATGCATCTATATAAAGAATACGGCATATACCAACCCGCAATAGCAGAAAGAACACTACAAGAAGATTTCTTTCCATTAGTCTTGTCACATTACAGGAGAGTGTTTCTAGCAATGTATAAAATGAATGAGGATAAATACTATAACAAGAAACAAGAAGCCTTTGTGTTCGGTAGAAGCACAGACTTTGAAGCGGTGGTTAATACATACTTTAATTCAAGACAATTGATACTTAGTGGCATAACAGAAAGAATGGCAAGTAGAATTAGCCAAGTAATAGAACAAGGAAGGGCAGACAATCTAACATTACCGCAGATTGCCAAATTAGTTTCTGACAAGTTTTTACCGATAAGCCGAAGCCGTGCAGCACTTATTTCAAGAACTGAAACACATAATGCAGCAGGCTTTTCTAATCATTCCTACCACTTACAGGTGCAAAGAGATTTAGGAACTAAAATGTTAAAACGGTGGGTAGCTACTGGTGACGAAAGAACAAGACCAACTCATGCAAGTGCAAGCGGTCAAACAGTTGATATAGATGAAAACTTTTTAATTGGTGGGTCTGAAATGGAATTTGCAGGAGATTCTAAAGGCGGTGCAAAGAATGTTGTGAACTGTAGGTGTGTAATTGTATATGCTGACGAAAGGGATATAATAAGCTAGTGTGGTAGGAAACCTAATCGGAGACTACACTTGGGATTTCCTACCTCGCAACTCCACTAGCAAAGCTGTAAACAATTCCAAGTGTGTTTTAACTATTTTATAATAACATATCAATTGTCCATTTCTTCGTAGAAACGCTTAACTTTTTTCATGCGGTCTTTTAAAGCGTGTTCAACAAACTTTGTAAACACCAATCCATGTTCTTTACAAAAATCTTTTG
>WLWE01001435.1_pt1 | contig 17519 bp, 26 predicted proteins | sample 6718301 | NCBI WGS metagenome assembly WLWE01 (sample SAMN12718691, study PRJNA515312) | sponge metagenome | isolation source: marine sponge | host: Mycale hentscheli | place: New Zealand: South Island, Marlborough, Capsize Point | collected 2003-05-01 | reverse complement strand
TGATTGCTGAAGTTAATATGTTTGCGATTCTGATTCCAATGACTGCATCATTTGAATTTGCTGTAAATACCGTACCTGCACTGTTTGTTGCTTGTACTGCATATCTAGTAAAATCTTGTGCCATATTCCTCCTATAAAGCTATTGCCATTGCAACAGCAAATCCATTACTTGCTGCACCTACTGGTACACCACTTGCATCTAAATAAACTGATTTACTTGCAGGCATTGTACAAAATACACTTAGTGTACTTGAACCACCTGAATTAAAATTAACTAACGAATCACTGTTAGAAGATGAAAGCACAGTTGATCTTGATAAAGTATCTGGAGTAGCATCTGTAACAGTTCCTATTCCAACTTCAAAATTAGCTGTACCTTCTTCAAAGATACAGTAATAAGTTGTGTTACTGTTTCCAACGCCTGCAACAAAAGTTTCAAAACCTGTTACAGCTCCTGCTAAATTTATTGTACCAGTACCTTGTGATGTACTAGTTTCTTTTACTCTATCATTTATTACTAGTGCCATTTATTCTCCTATGCCATGCTTATAATTGCATTAGCTGGTGTTGCTGGATTAGGATAAGTAATTTTAAATGTACCATTAGTACAAGTCTTATCTCCTCCAAAATCTAATACTACAACTAGCGGATCACCCGTAGCTGTATCATTATAAATAGCTGCGTACGCTGCTGTGAACGTTGCACTCGACCAAGTTGAATCTCCAAAGTCAACTGAAGCAACAGCTGTTGAAGATGCAACTGCTTGAGACGATAAATCTTGTCTTGTATAGTTACTACTTCCACCTGTGCTGACTTCGTTTGTTGCAGAGACTGTTGTACTTGCTGTTGTGTAAACAGAAGCAATTGATCCTGTGTACAAAGCTATCTTAAATGTATTTCCACCCGACGCAAAGTTGTGTGTTCCTGAAAACAACTCTCCACGAAATGAGTTTGGTATTACGTTAGCCATATGTTTTTATCTCCTTAATAATCTGATGGAAAAGGTGATTTAAGAGCTGTCCGAATAACCCCATCTTGATATTCGTCTCTGCGTCTTCTACCTTGTTGTTCGATAGAATACGTTTGTAAAGCATCATTATATGCTTGCGTATAGTATTGTACCATATCTGGCGGACCTTTCAAGTACCCATATGCATTGACCAAGGACCCGTATAAAAGTAAGTCTTGATATTTGTTAGACAGATAAGTCCCATTTGTACTTGGTGGTGCAGCTCCTGTGGTTACAGTTATGCTTTCAGGCTGTTTAATATAAGCTAAAGTTATTTCATATTGAGCATCTGGAGTAGGTGCTACTACCCAAAAATTAGCATCCCAATTAGCATAGTATTTAGGTAATCCTTGTGCTGTGCCTGGGGTATCATAATAAGTTGCCATATATGAAGTATCTTTTTTTTCTAAAAAAAACTGTGCTCCTGTGCTTGTGTCTTTTAATTGAGCATATCTTATAATTCTTAAATCTGATGGAATAGTTACATATCTATTACCAGTTACTAAAGTTGAAGTAGCATAAAATCTATTGTCATCATTATCTGATGATCTGTAAATTTTGTTTTCTGCATTTTTAATTGTTGTATCTAAAATAGCATCAGTTAAAACTGTGCTACTAACTTCAGTGTAGTTTCTAATATCATCTCTTAAATTTGCTAGTGTGTAAGCCATTATACTGATCCTCTTCCTACTGGACTAAAATAAACATTTGGTCCACCACCAACTTCTGTTGTTGTTGCAGCAGTTGGTAACGTAAACGTAAACCCTGTATTTACCGTAATTTGAGCAGGCATGCCAGGATTATTTTGTGTTCTAGTTGTAATGCCAGCTACATTAAAAGCACCAAAAATACTTGCACCAACTTTATGTTCAAAAGCTGTTGTAGCTGGAGGTGTTATTCCTCTAAAAGGAGCATTAGTTGCTCGTGTTAAACCTGAAAGTGTTTGTGTGCCTGTTGTATTAGTTGTGTATTTTATAACTTCAAAATTTTTTTGTGGAACGTAATCAGGATTAGTTGCAGAAGGTGTTGTAAAACTTTCAATAAAAACATAACCTGATGATGGAAGTTGAGTTGTTTCATTACAAACTATACTTGAAGATGTTGTTGTCATGTTAGTTGCTAAAACTGCAAAAGGAGATAGTAAAACATTATTTACACCTCCAACAGAATTATCTGTTACATTTAAAAATGTAACTGCGTCTCCAACTTGTAATTGACAATTATTTAAAGTTACTGTGGCTGTTGTAGTTGCATTCATAGATAATGGATCAGGATTTAAAATTCCTGGACTTGGTATAGATGGTGATCTAGGTCTTGCATGTTCTAAAGCTTGTGGATCAGCACCATGTGGTCTAGGACTTACTTGTGGTGATTTTGGTTCAAACTCTGAAGTGTGAACTCTAGCACCTGTCCACTCAACAACCATTTCTTGATATGGAAATGCTAAACCAGACCTATCAGAAATGAATTGTGCATATTTACCTGATGAAAATTTCGCCATTATCCATTACCTGGGTAATAAGTTTTTGGTGTTAAGAATGAACTAGAAGGTGAACCATCTTCTGATAATGCTCTTGCTAATTCATCTTCGTATAATAATTTTAAAGTTTGTGTTCTATCTAAAGCCCATTTTTGTGAAAGGTAAAATGCTAAACCTGAAACCATACAAGGTACAAATCTATTTGGTACATCACCAACGTTATCGTAATTCCCTGCGTCTGTAATTCTTTTTACATAATTTATATACATGTAGTTTGCAGCTGCGGTTGCATCTGGTGTAGGATAGATACTTACAGTTGTTTTATCAATAAATCTTTGAACCCAATATTGTGAAGGAGTTCCTTTTGATAATTTATTTGAAAAAGCAGAATAAGTTGATCTATCAACTTTTGTCATTGGAGAATCAGATTGATTTGTTGTTCCATAGTTTTGTCTAAAACTAGCTTCCATAATATCGGATAAACCATAAACACTAGCTGGAGCTACAGTTGTTGTACTAGCTCCATCTGACGTGTCTCTATAAAATATGTATTCTGCTTGACCTTCTACTAAATCTATATTTGTATTTCCAATTTCCCAATAGTGTAAACCTCTGTTTTCCCATTCTTGAAATAAAATATTTAAAGATCTTCTAGCTGCTTTTAATTGATATCCTGTAATACCTTGAACTCCACATCTTTCGTAAGCATCTTCAATTACTTCATCAATTGTAAATGATGCTTCAAAATTTGCAGTAGTAGAAATAGATCCTGCAGCTAAAGTATATGCAGCTCCACCCATGCCTGCGTGAACTGTGCAATAATAGTATAAAGTTGGAGCGTTAGTTGCTACAACAATTGTAGTATTTGATCCGGCATTTCCAATCACCCCATTAGTAGTCACACCTGTTGTATAAGGTGCAGCAGGTGAATTGTTTGCACTTGTTGAAAATGCAAAGACATGAGTTGCGTTTGTAGAATCGGAAGTATCAAAGATATATGTATTACCTTCAATTAAATTTAAGTCAGGACTAACGCTACCGTTAATATACCATTTATTACCGGTTCCGTACTGATTAGTACCCGAAGCTACGGTTACTGTGTAAGTTATAGTAGCCACAGTTTACCTCTATCCGTCGAAAAATATAGTTACGCTGTCGTATCCTGCACTAATGTTTACATAAGCTCCATCATCGAACAATACTCCGTTGTCTGGAATGTATGGATCAATCATACCTGCTGCTGCAGGTGCATCGATCTCAAGTAATTTTGTTCCTGATTGAGATGTATTTCTAACTGCTAAAGCTCCAGCTGTTCCTGAATCACTTACACCATGTAGACCTCTAACTTTAGTTCTACCTTCAAATAATACACCTTGTGTAGTAGTTGTAGCAGTAAAACCTGCTGATGTGTTTGTTGCTACAGCACCATTAGCTGCAATTGAAGTTACTGTTAAAAAAGCTTGAGTAGTTGTTACAGTGGTACTGTTAGGTCCAGCTTTGACTTCAGATACTGTGCTTCCACTTGCATCTGTGCCTGTAATTGTAAAATTAACTCCAGAAATATTTCCTGTAGAAGTTAAAGTTACAGTTGATGCCATGTTAGAACCATCATTAACAGCAGTTCCAGTTAGGTTTAGATCTCCAGCGCCACCTAAAGTTTGACCAGCTGCAATTGAAGTTGTGCTTGCACTTACTGCCTTAAACATTTTTGCTTTTACATTTGTTACGTTTGACATTTGTTTCTCCTTAAATTCATGTGGGCCGGAGCCCACACAAAATTAATTATTAAGCTATTGTTGCACCTTGAACTGAAGTAGCGACCCAACCAATAGTACTATTCCAAACTAAAGTAGCTGATTCAGCTACTGCATCGAAAGTAATGTTAGTTCCGTTTGCAAAAGTAGTTGGAGTTAAAGTTCCATTTCCACCATCAACAATCATGTTAACGATTTTAACTTGTCCTGAAGTTGTACCATCAGCTAAAGTTAATGCATCAGCTCCAGTAGTAGTTAGTTCAGTTACTAAGTTAGTTAAATCAACCGCTCCTGCGCCTGTTAATGTTTGCACACCACCTCTGATAGTAGCGTTGTAAACAGCATCAGTAGTTATCGCACCAGTTGATGTATTTTTTGTTATTTGTTCAAAACCGTTTTCCGATCGTACCGGTCCTGAAAATGTAGTATTTGCCATAATTTTTCTCCTTTTCCTAGTTGTGATACATAGTCTCTAGGCCGTCGACTATACGCGTCTATATATCATTTAAATTGTATAGTAACTAATCTATATAGTAGTTTTGAGTAGAGTGCAAGAGGGTGTGTAATGTGGAGTAGAATTTTCCAACGATGTAGCTTTTTATTAAGTAGCTACAGAAACTTGCGGAGCAACACCTTCGACAGTGTTCTGTCTGTGGGCAATTTCAGCTTCTTCAAGCTTGATCTTTGTGATGACTTCTTTAACTTTGTCATCGATCCTGACCATTTCAAGAGTATATCTACCATTAGATAGATGCTCCTGTTCCCACTTCAACTCCAAGGACCTTTTTGCTTTGTACAGGTCTTGTATCATTTATAACCTCCTCATAGGTTATTCTATTTAACGGACCAAACATTCCCGTTTTTTCCCAAACTATAACATTTTCTCCAAGTTTGTCAAGGACAGCTTGTTCTAGTGATTCTGCGTTATCTTCTGATTGTACTTGGCATTCGCCGAAGTAGTCATAAGCCCAGATTTTTACAAGGAATTTTTTCATAGTTTTTCTTTCTATTTTATGATTGTGGCGAGACTGTGTCCCGCCACAAAAAATTATTGATTACGCACCTTCAACACCGAAGATACCTCTAGGGTCAGACGCGCCAAAAGCGTATCTTTCTCTAGCTTTGTATCTTACGTTGCCAGTATCGAAATCACCTTCCATTGCAGTTGTCAATGGAGCTCTGTTGAAATATTTCATTCCATTTGGAACATCAGTGATAATGTAGAATGAATCAGCATCAGTTAAAAAGTTATTAACTCTGTAACCTTGTGGGACCATGCCCATAGATGCGATTGCATTGATATCATTATCAGCTGTACCAGTTCTACCTGCAGACTTCATCAGTCTTTCAGCGTTGAATTGGTTTTCCGAAGGAACAATCATCTTCACTCCTCTAGCTGCAACTTTAAGACCTCTTTCGTCCGTCATTTTAGCGATGTCAATCATTGACTGCTCTAATGAAGTTTCGTTAAGATCTGCCTGAACAGCAAGTGTATTTGCGAATGTACCTGCTATTGTAGGGTGAGACGCATTAAACAAAGATACTCCGTCACCAGTATTAAATGTAGCCGTTGAAGGCAAACCATTTATTAAAGGCTCAACAGATTTAACTTGTTTAGCGTTACTCATAGATCTTGCTAAAGCTTTTGTGTATCTAGAAGCTAATCTATCGTAGAGGTTATCTTCGATAGCTTCTTCTGTGATAGCAAATGCTAAAGCTACAGTCTCCATAGTGTATCTAGCAGTAAAAGTTTCTTGTGCATCGTCAAAAGACACTCCAGCACCTTCTGCTTTTACTTGTGCGTTTGCGAAACCACTTAACATTACTTCTTCTTCAAAAGCTCTGTCAGATGATTCCTCGCTATAAATTTCAGCATGCTGATTTTCATAACGTTTGTACTCCAGCCCGAATAGTGCATTCAAGCCAGGTTCTAACTCTTTTACGAGTTGCGATCGTGATATTGCCATATTATGCTCCTATTATGCGCTTACAGTTCCAGTACCAAACCATTGTGACTTGTTAGCAACAACGACTACTGTACAGAATGCTGCAGTTCCATCTTCGTTAGAAGGATCTTCTGCAATTCTTAACAATCTCCATGTGTTGTTAATGTCGTGGATTGATGCCACCGTTAACGTGTTGCTTGACTGACCTGAAATTGTGCTACCAGCGTTGGCTGCACATCCCATAGTTCTACCCATATCAAGTTCTACTGCAGGTTGGTTTGCACCTAATGCTGCTGACGTAGACGCCAAGTATTGTTGAAATGGATTGTCAATTACAAACGCTGTGATGTCTTCACTGTTTGCTGGAGTTACTTGTGAATAGTAGTTCTGAAAAGTTGGCTTCTCTGTAGTCGCCGCGTTATAGAACACACCATTTAAAACACCGATAGTCGGTTTAGTGACGCCTGCTTGTGCTGTAATTATATATCCAGGGTTTGTGTTAGCTCCACCTGCAGAATCAATCTGCACGTAGTTACCTTGGAATATAGTAGTAGCATAGCCCGCATCGATTTTGTATTTATTTTGTCCGCCAGTCGCAGGTGTTGAACCTAACGTTCCAGCAGCAATTAAACCAAAACCTTTTGTGTTACTATTTGCCATAGTTTACTCCTTAATGTACCTGCCTCCGAAAAGGCCTCCAGTACGGTTGATAAAAATTCAGTGATATTTAAAATTACTTTTTCGTACCACCGAAGGTTACACGAGTCTGTCTATCAACGTCGATAGGCATCCTCTTATCCTGCTCCCGCATAAGATCGTTGTTTACTGCTTCGCTTCGTTCAGCATGACGTCTTGTCATGTATTCCTGACGTTGCTTCGCGATCTCGATAGGTACCTTTGCAAGCAAAAGGCCACCGACCCCAATCACTCCCTTGTATCTGCCCTCGTCGAGGACCGGATAGTCAGATGCATTTTCGACTTCTTCAGCTCTTACTAGTTCATAACCTTCTCGTAAACGAGATGCTATGTTTTTAGTATCCTGAAAGCCGACGCTTTCTGCTCTTATCCATCTATACCTGAATCCATCAGGTGCAGGGGGTGCATCTAGAGAAGATGGTGGAACCCACACTTTTGGTCTTTCAGACTTTGACCGTGTTTGGTTCGCACGAGAAGTTTTATTGTCTTTATTTTCCATTACGCCTCCTTCGTGTTTAATTGTTTTGCGTATTCTTCGAGTGGCACACCTAATTTTTTAGCTATTGCTACCTGTGATGATGTGAGTCTCACAGTTTTGCGACCAGGCTTTACGCTTCTATTAGCTGAAGCCACTGTCTGAACAGGGGCGGTCGATTGCTTTTCGCTATTATTACCAAACCTGTGCGGAAAGTCAACTTTAATTCTTTTGTCGACCTCTGCGTAGTAGTCATCAGATTTAGGATCAAAGCCTTCGTTTACTAAGTCTTTGTGTATTTCAAAGGCTGTGTAAGTCATAGCTCTGTCTTGTCCAAACCAAGAATTCCTTGAAGCCCAATCTTCGGCTTTAGGATCTGGTGCTGGTTCTGATGGCATTTCGGTTGGACCATCGGAGAGTTGTACAGGTTTCTCGGCCTGTGTTGTTAGTTTAGCTTCTCTTCCTTCTTTAGCTGTCGCGAGTTTTGCATTCTCAAAAGCGAGCGTTGCAATTCTTTTGTTAGCTTCTACTTGAGCCTGGGCATCTCCACTTTCAATAGCTGCTGCAAGTTCTTTTTGTGCAGCTTCCATTCCTGTAGATATACTAGATTCAAATTTCTTCATGTAATCAGCATCAGTTTTTTCAAAACGTTTTTCTAATGCTAATCTTTTTTCTTCTACAGCTTTTGCATACTCAGTAGCAGCTTGTTCCCGTCTTTCTGCTTCTCTCATCTTACGAGTTAGTTTCGCAATACGAGATTGTACACCTTTACTGTAATCTTCTAATTCTTGGTCCGATTTTTTTGGTTCTTCTGTTGTTTCTTCTTGTTTCGTTTCTACTGTTTCTTGTGTCGGCGCTTCAGTTGCTTGTTCAGCAACGTCTTCGACTTTTTCTTCCGGTAATGCTACATCGACTTCAGGTCCTGAAGTATCGATTTCCACATTCGGATCTCCTTTTTTTATCGGATTATTTTCCGGCATAGTTTCCTCCTATGTTGTTAAAACTCATGCAATATGTCCTCTGGACTTTCAATTGTTGCTAAAATTTCATCGTCATTTAGCAGACGCATCTCCCCACCCTCAATTTTTATTCGGCTACCTGCATATCTTGCAAACATAACCCAATCTTGTGTCTTACACCACGGACCCTCTGGATATCTTTCTTTGTCTTTATAACACTGTGGACCCATAGCCATAACTAATCCAACTTGTGATGCTACTTGTTGTTTTTCTAAAGTTGCTTCTGCTAAATGCAAACCACCTTTAGTTTTTTCTTTCATCTTAAATGGTAGAACTAACATTCTCCATCCAGTTGGCTTTGGTAATTTTGGTTCTGATTTTGATTTTTTTACACCAACTAAATCATTGTTTGGTGTTAATATCGATGACTGTTCCTTTTTCACTTTGCTCCTTATCGTTTAGCAGGTTAGAGAGTTCCTGTCTGGTTGCCTCTAGGGCGTTTATTTGTCCTATAATATACTGATATTTTTCCATACTGTCAACACCACCTGATGTTACATTAATAGATAATGCTTCAGTTCTTTCTCTAATAAATCTAATTAATTTATTTAGTACTGTTTCTAATTGCATTTAACACTTCCATCTTCTCCGTGCTTGTCTGATTCGAGAATTAGGATCGTTACGTGTTTTTGCTGATGACCTTTTTAATTGTCCAAGTGATCTTGCGCAGTAAGATTTTCTGCGATTAGCAGCTTTTGATCCTGGCTTCACTTTACCAGTCACGGCTGTTTTTAGTTTAGAACCGGGATTTGCTCTTCTATAGGCTTTGACACCGGCTTTAGTCATGCCTGCTCCAGACTTTGTAGATCTGTAGTTCTTTTTACTTCTAGCTATTGGATTTTCTCTTCTCATTAAATTTTTGGCATCCTAAAGCCAGGGTTTGAATAATATTTTTTATATGATTTGTTTCCAACTTTTACACCGCCTAGATCACCTGAAACATAGCTTCCTGTATAATTTCTTTGAGCTTGTCTCATCATTGAATTCATTGATCCACCATCTGCAGCTTTTTTTCTTTTTGCAAATGTTGCAACGTTTGTTGGTTTGCCGCCTGGATTACCGGCTGCTCTTTTTCGTTTGACAGCACTCGCCTTTTGCGAGCTTGTCATCCGTGTGGCTTTCGCAAGTGGAACGCATTTCGGGTATTTTCTTTTTGAACCTGTTGATGATTTTCTTCCACAAGGTTGATATTTGCCATTCTTCTTTGGCGCTCCAATATCTACCCATTTTTGGTCTACCCATTTTTTTAAATCACCCATTAGTATGTTTTGGTTTTTTTACGCCTGTCGTTCATGACTTTGCCACAACCTTTAGCAATAAAACCACCATCCTTTGCGTTAGCTCTTACTTTACCCTTACAAACTTTTGATGCATACATATTAGCATATGCGCTTGGATACACTTTAAATTTTCTCTTCGCAGCGGCTTTACCTTTGGGACATAGTTTAGCCATTACTTTTCTCCTTTTAATATTTTAGAAATTTTTCCAAGAGTTTTAGAAGTACCACTTCTCATTTTAAGTTTAGTTTCTTCGTTAACTCCTTTAGCATACTTATCTACAGTTTTAGAAATTTTTTCTTTCTGCTCTCCAAAAGTTTTGTTTCTTTTTGAAGGGGGAACAGATTTGATAGTTTTAGAAATTTTTTTCTTTCCTAACATTCCTAGTCCTCTTAATGCTACTCCAAATATACCAGCCATTATTTTTTCCTCGCTGTTTGTTTTGCTCGTTTAAAATTTTTTGCAGTCGGTGCACCTTTAGCACCTTTTTTTCTCATCTTCTCACCTGAACCAGCTTTGATTCTAGCTTTTTTGGCTGCAATGTTTGCGTATAAACCTTTTCTCATTATGCTATCGCTGCCTTACAATCTAAACAACTTTTCATAAATCTTAAATGTCTAGAACAATGAGTTGGTTTGTGAACTTTTATTTCAGGTTCTGGAAGATCTTCATATAAAACTAAATGAGGATCTTTTTCTGGTGTAAATAAATTTTTAATCCAATTCCACATTATTTTTTACCACTTAATATGTTAGATATTTTTCCTAAAGTTTTTGAAGTACCACTTCTCATTTTAAGTTTAGTTTCTTCACTAACTCCTTTGGCATATTTATCTACGGTTTTAGATATTTTTTCTTTTTGTTCAGCAAACTTTTTATTTCTTTTTGAAGGGGGTATTGAAGAAATAGTTGAACTTCTTTTTTTATTTTTTAATGCTCTACCAAAGCCTCTTAGTGCTGCTCCGACTACTGACATAAATTACCTTACTTGTTTATTTTACCAGACTTCTTAGCTTTAGAACCAAACTTACCGTAAGACTCATCTCTTGAATCTTTTAACTGTCTAGCAGTTCTAGGTTTTCTGATTCTCATAGCGATAGATTCATCTTTTCTAGCTTTGTAGCCTTGTTGTTTTTTTCCAACTTTGCCACCGTCTTTATACATCTTGCCACCTTTCATACCCATGTCTGGTGTGTAGTATCCTGCCATCATATCTTTTCTAGCAGTAGACATTCCGCCACCCATTTTTTTAACTCTTCCGCCTGTTTTCATAAAGCCCATTTTGTTTCTAACTTTACTTGGTAATTTAGAAAGACCTGGATTCTTTTTTTTATCTACAGGTTTTAATGCTTTACCACCTTTAGCTAGAGCTTTTCTAGGCTGTGCTACTTGTGTGTTAAATCTTCTATTTGCCATTTTTATTTCCTCCGTTTCTAAAAATTTGCGTACCCTTTATACCATATATGCTCGCAACTACAAGGATCCAAAGATTGGTAAACCATGAAGGGAGCTGTGAGAACATCTCAAAAAACAATTTTACTTTGTCCATCGCACTTGGATCGTCTGATACGACTGCCCAAGCGAGCACCAACACGGGCAAACTGAGAATTATCAAAACGGCCTCGTCTTTCCAGTCTGATTGCCGAGCTTCTAACAGTTTTCCCTGGTAAGCTTCCTCACCCTGGGCCATCTTAGTAGCATGCATTAACTGTGCGTCTGACATAGCCATCTTAGTTCTCTGCTTGTTAGCATAAATCTTACTTCCTGCAGAGACGGCTAGTTTAATTGCCGATAACCACATGATTTAATACCAAGTTGCTGTTTTATCTTTGTCAGCTAGCATTCTTTTCGTACCTCTAACCTTTTCTTTGTCTCCAGTAGGAATAACGTTTCTTGCTCTTTTAACGTTAGCCTTACTTCTTGGATCATACTCCACATTTTGGCTAGGGATAGACATTTGCTTTGCTTTTTTATAGTTCATCATAATGTTTTTACCTTATATTATCTTTTAGGTCCTTTCAAGATCTTAACATCGGCCATTTTCATCATATCGTTCTGCATTTTGCCCGCTTGAGACATAGCTTGTTTAGTTAACGACGTATCAGCTCGTAATTCTGCTAATTCTTCGTTCTGTTCTAGCTTATCTTCGGTTAAATCTCTATCTTGAACCAGTTTTGCTTTGTCTATGTTGATTTTTTCATCATCGTATTCTTTTTTACGTTGATTTTCCATTGCACGTAGGTCAACTTCACGTGATTTTAGTTTTAGAAGAGGGTCATTGTCAAAAGTAGACGTAATTTTCTTCTCTTCTTTCATAAAATCTTCTGTCATTTCTGCAATCAACACAGCTTTTCTTGCTTCAACAGCTTGTGACATGACTTGTAAGTCATTTGCAGCCTGTGGATTACTAGGTGCCATCTGTTCTAACTGTTTCATCTGTTGTAATTGCTCTCTAAACTCTAATTGAACTTGTTCTTGAGCCATTAGACTAATGTGTTCAAGTATATTTTTTTGTAATGCAGCCATAACAGGTGGATTATTTCTAACCATGTTAGTTGCCATAAAATTTAAATGCGAAGTTATGTGAGCTCTGTGGTCTTGACCAGGAAAAGCTTGAAAAGGTTTACTACCTAACGCATCAATATTTTCTACAGCTGGATCTTTTGGCATATTTGGTGGCGGTGGTGGTAATATTGCATCAATATTTTTTACACCAATCGCTTCATACATATTTCTGTAAATATTATACATGTTATGCATACCAGGATTTGCTGTTGCAATCTGCATTTCTGTTTGAGCTAAAGTAATTCTTTGACTCATCGAAAATATGTTTGGATCTGCAACAGGAATAATATCTACCCTGTCATCAAAATCTAATTGTTTAATTGTTCTTGCACCACCAACTACATCGTATGGATATTCTGGTGGTAGATATTTTGATACAATGTTAGCAAGTAATCTAAATTCTTTTTTCATAGCTGCGTAACATCTTTTGTGTATCGCAGACATAACTCTTGAACCTCTTTCAAGTAATGCAATTGTAGTTCCTACAGCTGCACCTTGGTTACCATCACCAACTTGCATGTCAGCAATAGCTGCAAATCTTTGACCTGCTTGTACAACAATACCTAAAAGATTTAATAATGTTGGAGAAGGTTCTTTGTATGGTAATGGAAAGAATGCATCTCGTAATGATCCACCCGGTGCATCAACATCTTTAAACTCACCTGGTTGTATTGGAGAAGCTTCGTCTTGGACTCTAACTCCTCTTTGTTTAAAACCTGCTGGTAAGTTTGATAATGTTCCTGCATCTAGCAATTGACGGAGAGCAGACGTTGCCGTTCTGCTCAATCCGCCAATCATGTGAATGAGTCCAAAACCATAAAATCCTAGTCCTGGCAGAAATTTGAAGTGGACGAAGTATTGGATTTTATTTTTCTTTGGATCATCGGGCGCATAGTTCCTCCTGATAGAAAGAACTGTTCGGGTACTTTCGTCGATAGTTACGACGTAAGGAAGTTTGATACCAGTCGGTTGACCGTCGGCACCTGTTTCCTCAAAACCTTCAAGGTCAAGATTAACATGACATTCAAGTAAAGTATAAATCGGTTGTGGTTTACCTGTAGCTTTAGTCCCTTCTAGGTCTCGTTCTTTTTTAACAACGGGGTTTGTTTCAACCCTACCTGGAGGTCCTAAATCTACATCTCGGTAAAAACCAGAAACTTGTTGCTTACGCAATTCGTTCTCTGGCGTTTTCACTACGTGAATAATTGACTCTGCATCGTCTAATGAGGTAGCCGTGTAGGGTACAACTAATTCGTCGGCAGGAACAAATTTTGAAACTGCTCTTGCCATTGTTTGATCGTAATAAATTTTTTTAAATGTTGAACCTGCTAATGGTAAATGAAATAACATTGAATCGAACTCTGGTTCGTATTCTTCCATCTTATCCATTAAAATATAATTCATGTAATCTTCAACACGTTGTGCTTGAAGATCATTTGCTGGTGTTTGTACTCCAACAACTTGAGTTCTTACTGGTCCATCACCTGGCAATAATTCTTTGTAGGCTTGCGCTTGAAACTGAGTTACTGCTTCTGCAAGAACAGGGTGTGTTGCACCACTTGCTCCTTGAAACGGTTCTGATCTATCTTGATATTTAAATCCTAAAAGATCTAGACCATCACGATAACTTTGCTCCCATTCTTTTCTGGATGCTTTGTAGTCCATGTAATCACCGACCATATCATTACCAATTGGTTCTAAAATATCGTCAGGTAAAATATCTGCAAGGTTATCAAAATGATTTTCTGTTCCAGGTATATTTATAGCTCCCGGTTCAAAATCAATTGTTGCGCCGCCATCTTCTTCTGCTGTGACCTCTACGGGTCCTTTTTCTACTTCCTCCTCTTGAACACTAACTTCCTCAATATCCTCATTTGTTGGGACATCAATTTTTGTTCGCGTGTTACTAGGGAGTCCTTTATCTATGTCTGCCATTTATACTCCTATGTATTTGTAACATAATATTTAAGGTTTTCCAACCCTTGAGAGTTGGGTCCTGATTCTGGTGGTAAAGCGTTTGGTCTTCTAGGTTTTAAGGTAATCAGACCACCACCGGCTGCCATTACCTCATCTTCAAAGACGTCATAATCTTCATCTCTTCTAACGTCTCTTCTAAATCCTTTTACATCTTCAATGTTTTTTAATCCTGCAGTTCCAGTATCAAAATCTCTATCAAATTTATCTCTGTTAAAACTTCCATCTTCATTTTCATAAGACTGTAAACCTTCAGCTATTTCTTTTTCTTTTTTATTCATTTGTTGAATATTTAACTCTTCATCTTCTGGCATCATAATAGTTTCACTGTCTTGAAATTCAGTTGTTAAATTATCTAACTGTCCTAAATCATCTACAAGTTTATGTGCTTTAAAACCTTCTTCGCCCATAAATTCTCTTTTTTCATCATCAATATTTTGACCAGCTAAACCGTATGTTGCATCACCAATCATTCTTTCTTTAGATTCACCTTTACCATATTGATACAAAGCAATTGGTGCAGCGATAGCTAACTCTCCAAGTAATGCATAACCAGTTCCTTTAGCTAAATTTTTTGAAATGTTAACTATGTTTCTTAATTTACCAGATGGTTTAGAAATTTTTGAAATAGCTGCAATAGCTCTTGCTGGGTTATCATCAATTGCTTTTAAACAACTTGCTGTTACATTTCCGCCAGTAGCAAAACCTGCTTTTGACATTGCTTTACAAAAAGTTCCTAGCTGTGCTCCTTTTAATTGAGAAACATTTGTTTTAATTTTTTTTAATTTTTCTAAAACTTCTCTAGATTCAGGAGATTTGTAAAATTTTTCTAAACTTGTTTCAAATTTTTTAAATTGACCTTCTGGAGTTTTAGGCCCACTTCCATACATTTTTCCTCCTACTTCAACTCTAGCTCCTCTTTTTTTTAATTCACCTACTCTTGATAAATCTCCAGTTTCAATTTCTTGAGTAATATATTTTCCTAATGCATTTAAATCTCTATCTAATAATTGATAATTACCTGTGGCTCTAGATTTTACTCCTGATATGTGATGTCGTTCTAAAGCATTTTTAGTTCCTTCAATGCCTACCTCACCTTTCATATATTTAAATAAATCAGACAAAGATATTCTAGTAGTATCTATTCCTTCATTTTTTAATAAATTTTTTAATGTTCCTTCAACAGGAAGTTTTGCTTTTTTTGAAATGTCAACAAACTTTGCTGTGTCTGCATAATCAGGATGGAGAGACATTAAAATTCCATCGGCGTTTTTTCCTTTTATAAACTTTTCATTAACAATGTATTTACCACCCCCGCCAAACTCTGTGTTGTCAATAAATCCAACAATTTTATTTTTGTTATTAACCATTGCTTTTATAGGTTTATAATTTTTGTTACCTAATTTATAAGAACGGTTCATTTGTTGTGCCATCCAACCTTCTGCTTTAGAAAAATCTCCTGCTATCTCATAAGGTTTTGGATCAGAAAGAAAGTCTTGAACTCTAGAATATAATTGTTTGTTTTCAGAATAAGGAAAACCTAAAGCGTGTTCTTTAAAATTCCAATTTTTTATTTGAGGATATTTTGCAATTAAATCTTTTTGAATTTCTTTTGGTATAACTCGAATGTTTAAATTTTTAGTTGATTCTCCTGATTTTATTAAACGATCAGATATTGTTCTTGGTGTAGTTTCTAATTCTTTGGCTATACTTGTTACTGACATACCTTTATCACGCATTTGTTTAATTTTTTTAACATCGATGTTTTTAATTGCAGCTGTTTTTTTAGCAACTTGCGCTGCCGCTACATCTTTTTGTGCAGCTTTAAATGCTTTTGCTTCTGAACCATATTTTTTTGGATCATAGGTTTTAGTTGGTTGATTTTTTCTTGCATAAGTTAAAACACCATCTTTTCTTTCAGCTCCAAATCCTGTTTTAGCTCCGCTATTTAACCACCTTAATCCATCTTCTATATCTATACCTAGATCAAACACTTCACTTTTTAATAGCTGAATATTACGTACTTCTTTTCTGCTTAACTCTTTGGTTGCTGCTTCATTAAATATATCTACACCTTCTTTAGAAAGCTTATTGAGTTTTTCTAAGTTTTCTTTTATTAAATTTTTTGCAATATTAAACGAAGCTAACTGTACAGATTTTGTCCAAGGAGTAAGTAAGTTAAGCCTAAAGAATCCTCGTGCTTGTTTTTTTAACCACTCATTTTGTAGTCCTTCACCAGTTAAACGATTGGTAGATTCTGCAAATGACTCATCCATTGCCATAAATACTTGATTCATTTCTTTTTGTATCTGTGAATCTGGCATGTCATATTTCTTTCTTAACAGAATAGGAATATCTTGTACAAAAATTTTATGTCCTTCTCTTACTCCACTTAACGCATCTTTGACTGGCTTTGTAACAGAGCCACTAGTTTTTGTTAGAGGAATCATTGCTTCTGTTAATGATGATACTGTAGCTAACGGTAGATATGCTAATGAGTTAGCAAGTTTCATTGTATCATATGCACCTTGTATTCTTTGGCTATCAAAATAATTTACTTGTCCAGTTATAGATTTATATAACTTAGTAATTCTTTTTCTATCTCCTCTAGATAATCCTCTTCCTCCTCTAGCTTCTCTTAGCTCTCTATCCATCGGGTCTAACCATCTAGCAGTAAATTGATTTTCATTAGATTTTGTACTAAATCCCGGTAATAAAAAACTTTTTTTATGCTGTATAGCATTAGCAGCATTCATGTAGTAAGTTACAACCGTGTTTAAATCATTAGTTAAAAACTTTTCAAAAGCGTTATCGTTTAAATCTTTAAATGCTCTGGATTGAGTTAATAAAATAGAATGCGAAGAAAACAACTCATTGTTTTTATTAAGCATATCATTAATAAGATCAGCAGCTTCTCCTTGATCTTTAACAATTTTTTCACTAACTAATAAATCTGAAAATATTTCCCTATTTTCTTCAATTGCTTTTCTGTCCCAGCTTCTTGTAAAATAATTTGGAAGTTTTCTTTCTTCTTTTATTAGACCTGCTTCTATAGCATCATCAAATATTTTATTAAAAAATCCTCTTAAGTCTTTTGCAACTTGTTGAACGTCTTCACTATAACCATCAGGTTTATCTCCTCTTAAAATTCTAATCACACCTAGTTCGTCTGATTCTTTAAATGCACCAGCCTTACGAAGTGGTGCAGTAGCTTCATCAAATATTCTATGATAGTCACCTCGAAGCGTATCTAACATTTCACCGTGTCCTAAAGCTACACGTTCTCTGGTCACACTACCAAAACCTCGACTAAAATCTTCTCGC
>WLWE01001434.1_pt1 | contig 17522 bp, 18 predicted proteins | sample 6718301 | NCBI WGS metagenome assembly WLWE01 (sample SAMN12718691, study PRJNA515312) | sponge metagenome | isolation source: marine sponge | host: Mycale hentscheli | place: New Zealand: South Island, Marlborough, Capsize Point | collected 2003-05-01 | reverse complement strand
CCTTTGCAAACACAGGCATTACAGGATATAATGTCTATAACTAATGGAGTAGAAACGTGGTAAAAAGACCTATGGTAAATCCAACAACAGCAATGCCTGATGCACCTATGTCAGGACTAGCTAACCTTATGGCAATGAAGGGCAGAGACAATGATAGTATGCTTGTCCATCTTAGTCCTAATGAAGTAAACAATCTTAATAAAATTTCGGGTAATACCATGACTATTAATCCAGACACAGGATTACCTGAAGGTCGTTCACGTTTTCTTGAAGCAGCTTTACCAGCTATTCTTAGTATAGGCACAGCTATTGCTACAGGTGGTGCTAGTATTCCTGTTCAGATAGGAGCAGCAGGACTTGCTGGTTATGGTGGTCAAAGACTAGTAGGTAAAGATCATGATGAAGCTTTAACAAGTGGTTTAATTAGTGCAGCTACTGCAGGATTACTTGGTGGTACAGGTTCAAAAGCTTTAGAAGGTGTAGTAAAAGAAGGTGCAGAAGAAGTTGGAACTGAAACATTAAAAAATGTTGGTTCAAGATTAGGACAACAAAAAGCTGCTGAAATGATGGGTGCAAAATTAGGACAAGATCAAGCTGCTAAAATGATTAATCAAAAATTATTAGAAGAGGCTAATAAAAAAGCTGTTGAAGGTAGTATAGGAGAGATAGCAGGTTCTGCATTTGTAAAACCTAGAACTTTATTTTCAACTGTAAATGAAATGGGTATATCTGAAGCATTAAAAAATCCAGCTACAGCTATACCATTAGCAACACAATTTGCAGGACGTACAGGATTAAATGCATTAACAAATCAAATGAGAGATGATGCTAATAGACCATTAGGAAATTTAAATGCACCTGTTACAGAAGCAGGAGAGTTATTCTCTACACCATTTACACAAACTGCTCTTGGTCCATTTACTCAAGATCAAATAACTAGTAACTTTATAGGTGGGGGTAGTGGTCCTTATGGTATGAATTATTTTACTCAAGGATATGCACAAGCTGGTGGACCTGTTAGTAAAATGAATCAAGGTGGTCTTACACAGTTTCAAAGTATAATGGGTAATCCTGCTTTACAAATACAAAATCCTAATCCACCATTAAGTATGTCAGTTGGTGGGTTATTAAGTATAGCAAATAAGCAACCAAAAAAAATGTTTATGGGTGGATCAACTTTTGATCAAATGTTAAATGATCCTAAAGTATTAGAACTTTTACAACAATCACAAGGACAAGCTCCACAACAATCATATGATGTGTTAGCTTCTATTGGTGCTAATCCTCCACAACAAATGAATCATGGTGGTATGGCAGGAGCAGGTATGGCACAAGATTCAATCATGCCAGCCATTGCTCCGTTAATTCAAGTAGCTAATCAAGAAGCACAACAAATGAGAACAGGTGGTATGCCTTTTGAAGGAAGAGTAAAAGGACAAGGAGATGGTATGTCTGATGAAGTTCCTTTTATGATTGAAGGAGAACAACCAGCTTTATTATCTGTAGATGAATATGTATTACCTGCTGATGTTGTATCAATGATTGGTAATGGTTCAAGTGATTCTGGATCAGATAAAATAGATAAGGGAATAGCAAAACTAAGACAGGAAAAATATGGAAGATCAGAACAACCTCCACAAACTTCAGATGGTCTTCAAAGTTTAATGGGAAAAGAAAAGAAGGAACCTTCAGGTGAAGAAGTAGAAGTCGCTGGTAAATTTGAGGATATGATGGTTTTACAAGATCCTCCTTGGAGTGTGTTACCTCCGGGATTAGATCCAGAAGAATTTATGTATATGTATACGGACAAAACAACTGGAGAACATTATTTTAAAAATATTAATACAAGAAAATATAGTATTTTTGGATCAGGTAAACTATAAATATGTATGAAGTAAGTTTAGTTCCTACTAATGAAGTAACAAAAGTATGGGATAAAATAGAACCATTAGTTGATAAAGTAATACCTTACACCTACGGAAGAATGTTAACTGTAGATGTATTACATAGTTTAATTACTAATCAATATCATCTTTGGATTATTTATAAAGATGATAAAGAAATAGAAGCAATAGCTATAACAGAGTTTATGAAATATCCTAGGAAGACTGTGTTATTAATTAATTTTATTTCAGGTGATAACTTAGATGATTGGATAAAAGAATTGGATAAGACATTAGTTAAATTTAGTAAAGAATCTGGGTGTGATTTTCTAGAGGCTTGTGGGAGAGCAGGTTGGGAAAGAAAAGTTACAAAACTAGGATGGATAAAAAAGTTTACAATAGTGGAGAAAAAACATGGGTAAGGGTAGTCCACAGGGCCAACCGGCACACACAACACAACAAACAACATCAGAATATCCTACAGAGTTAAAACCATTTATCAAGGATATATTTGGTAAAGCTAAAGGTATTGAAGAACAAAGAACTTCACAAGGTTATCAACCTTATACTGGTCCACGTATTGCAGAATTTACTCAAGATCAACAAGATGCTTTTACAGGTATTCGTGATGCTCAAGGTGCAAGTACTCCATACTTTACTGAACAAGAAACTTTAATTGATAGAGCTACTAGAGAAACTACTCCTGAACTTACACAACAGTATATGAATCCATATACACAAACTGTTATTAATCAACAATTACGTGAGCTTGGTAGACAAGGTGAACAAGAACGTCAAAGAATAGGAGCTGGTGCTGTAGGTGCTGGTGGTTATGGAGGTTCAAGACAAGCTATACTTGAAGCAGAACAAATGCGTAATGAAGGAATGCGTGGAGATGATATACAAGCAAGAGGATTAAATCAAGCTTTTAATGTAGCTCAACAAGCTATACAACAACAACGTGCTGCTGATGCTGCAGGTGCTAATATGTTTGGTCAAATGGCACAGAATGTTCCTGCTCAAAGAATGAAAGAACTAGGTGCATTATCTGGTATAGGTTCAGCTTTACAGCAACAACAACAACGTGGTCTTGATTTAGGATTCCAACAATTTAGAGATGAATATAATTTTCCAATGCAAACTCTTAATGAATACTCTTCTATTCTTAGAGGGTTTCCATTACCTGCTAATACTAATGCTACTACAACTGCATATAGTCCTACTGCTCCACTATCTAGTCAACTATTAGGTGCTGGTGCAGGTCTAGGTTCTGCTGCTATGATGAGTGGTATGTTCGGTGCAAGTGGTGGACAAGTAAAAAAATTACAACAAGGAGGACTTGCTAGTCTTTATAGTCAACCTAGTAATAGAGTAAGAATGGGTAAGACTAATTATCAAGATGCTAGTGTTGATATGACAGAGTATTTAATGCAGGGTGACAATTTAAATGCAGCTGCAGCACCTAATAAAATGTTTCCTGATCTAGGTGGAATGGCATATTTACCAAATGCTATAAAAAATTATATATTCAATACTCCTCTAGAGAAATTAGAATTAAGCCCTCATTTTAATGATATGTTAAATGATGAAGTAGTAGCTCCTTTAATAGAATCTAAAAAAAATATAGAAAATAAAGACAAAACGGGAGGTACATCACAAGGTGCGTTAGCCACAAACATTGTAGAAGGTCAGAAAATAAATACACAAATAGATGCCCTTAAAAAAATGGCAGAAGATACTGCAACTGAAAAAGCAAATGCAGCTGATGAACGTATAAGATATAAAACATGGTTGCCTGTTCTTGCAAGTGCTTCTAAGATTATGACTGCTCCTAATTTTGCTACAGCTGTTGGAGAAATATTCAATGCTGGTGCCAGAGGAGTAGCAGGTAGGATGAAAGGAAAAGCTGATGAGGTTAAATTAAGATCAGGACTAAGAAAGAATGCATTAGAAAATGCTAAAGTTCTATCTGAAATTTCTAAAAACTTATCTCCTGATGCAGCTGTTGCTGGATATGCTACAGCTTTAAAAGCTCTTCTTGATCAAGGAGTGACTATGGATAATCCTACAGTACAAAATTTAGCAGGAGGTTTAAGTAGATTTGCAGCTTCGAGTTCTGATGATACTATAACAGATATGATTTCACAAACAATTAAAGTAACTCCTAATGGTGTAATACTAAGTGATGATGTAGATTTTAATCAACTTATTTCTGTACTGAGTAACAATCAAAATTTTGGATTTGATAAACAAGCATTCTATGATGGAGCTACAACTAAGGCTGAAGGAGGTACTGTTACTTTAGCTAAAGGAAGTGGTGATCCTAAAATAAGGACCTTTGATTTTGTAGAGGAAGATGGTATACTAAAGGCAGTTCAAACAGAAAGTAATTAGCAATGCCTAAAACTGTTCTACTTCCGAATGCACAAGTTATGTCTTTTCCTGAGGATGCTACCACAGAAGAGATGAACTTATCTATAGGTGCATACTTTCCAGAGTTATTTTCCCCACAACAAACTCCAGAACAATTACCTGATTCTGAAACACTAGATGAAATAGGAGCTGGTGATCCAAGACAACCATCATTAGGAAATGTCTTTGGAAGATCATGGGATCAGATGGAACAACTATTAGGGTATGCTACTCAAGCTACAGGTGAAGCTCTTAATAGTGATACTCTTAAAAATTATGGTAGAAAAGTTATCAAGGCTAATCAAAAAGAACTTGATCAATGGGATATAGAGATGCCTCCTCTTTTAAAGTTCTCAGAGATTGAAGGTGTTGGTCTTACAGGAAGTAATGAACGTGGTGCATGGGATTACTTTCAACAAGGTATAGCTAATGTCTTACCTTATATAATTGCTGGTGCTCCTGTTGCTGCTGCTGGTGCAGTTGTTGGACCATCTATAGTACCAACTATAGGATCAGTAGGTGCTAAAGGTATTGCTGGAATACTTGGAAGAATGACAGCATCTAGATTAGGAAAGAAAGCTGTAGGTGCTGCTACATTTAGATTCTTACCTAGTTCTATCTTTGGAACTGGTGAAGCTCAACAAGAAATAAAAGAGCTTGATCCAAATGTAGAAGATCCATATACTGCTCTTAAATATGGAATGGCTATTGGTGCTCTTGATGCAGTATCTCTTGCTCCATTAATGATTGGTGGTTTCTCTAGGTATGGAGTTAAACCTGTATATAAAGCTTTAACAAAAGGTGCTGGAGAAAAAGTAGCTAAGGGTGCTACAGCTACTGCACTTAATGCTATTAACAAAGCAGCTGCTAGTCGTCTGGGTAAAGGTTCATTACTTGGTTTAACACAAGCTACATCAGAAGGATTTACAGAACGTATGCAAGAGATCCTAGCAATGGAAGCAGGGTTTGATGCAACAGGTAAAAGAATTAGTGTTGCAGAAAGAGCTGAAAGATTACTAGAAGCTACTGCTCAAGGAGCATTTGTAGGTGGTGGTATTGGTGTAACTACTGGTACTTTAACAGGAGGTACTCGTAAACCTTTAATAGGAACTGAAGGAACAGCAAGACGAAGAGCTGATAAAATAATAGAAGGATATGATTTAGAAGAAAAAGGTATAGGTGCAGAAGAGATTGTAGCTGGTCAAGCAGAAACATTCTCTGAAAAGATTGATGATCAATTAAATGATCCTAAAGGTTTTCAGTTAGTACGAGAAAGAATATTAAGTATGTTTGGTCCCCGAACATTTAGAAAAGAAAAAATTACAGAAGCTCAAGTAGCTGAGGTATTTAACAGATCTCCTGCTGAAGCAAAAATTATTATTAAAGCTATGCAAGATAAAGGTATTCTTAATGAACAATTAGGTGTAGGCCCAGCTGTGATAGACCAAGTAAGAAATGCTACTTCTCAAGGAACTGCAGCAAAACAATTATTTGGTGAAGATATAAAACCAACTAAGAAAAAGAAAAGTAAACCAATTAAGAAAAAGAAATGGTCTCCTTCAATACCTAATAGAAAAGGATTAAATAATTATAGAGGTTTTCAAATTGTAAAAAATGAGGAAGGTCCTACAGTTTGGCAGTTTGGACCAGATACTATTGATCCAGATGGTAATCAGGTCCCTCAATTTAATGATGCAGCTAATAGTCTTAAAGAAGCAAAGGCACAGATAGATCAGTATTATGATACAGGTGCTATATTTAATGAAGAAGTTGGAGTTCTATTTCCTGAGCAAGATGCAGAAAGAATTTCTCAATTACAAGAACAAAGAAAAGATACACCTCAACCAACAGCTAAACCTAAAGCATATACAAAAACACAAATAGATAAAGTAGATGAAACTTTAGAAGATATTTCTACAGAGAGTGTAACAATAAGTAGAGGTAAATATAAAGGTAAAACTTTTGAAATAAAAGAAACTAAACTAGAAGGTGTAGAAGTTAAAGAGGGAATGAAACCTTTTGTATTAGATGTAACTATAGATGGAGTACTACAACCAGAGTTACGTTCTGATCCTTATAGTGATAATGAATATGTTCAAGTATTAAGAAACATTCTTCCTAATATAATGTCAGCTATAGATGGTGTTAAACCTGTTGAAAAAGATGTTAAAGCTGTAGAGGAAGATGATGAAGTAATAGATACTGTATCTGAAAGAGTAAAAATATTAACAGGTAAACCTATAACTTTGGAGAAAGTAAAGACACAAGAAGAAATAAAAAAAGTAAGTCAAGCAGAAGCTATAAGAGAATCTTTCTTTACTGGCTCTATTAAGAGCAAAGATAATCAAGCAAAATTATTAGAAGCTTTTGGTGGTGATCAGAATATGTTAGATCAGTTTAACAATGAGATCAATCAACTTCAAGATATGATAAGAACTTTTGCAGTTTTAAATACTGATGGTTCTTTAAATAAAAGTCAAGCTCAACGTATGGCAGCAGATGTAGCTAACTTTGATATGGAAACTGTTCAAGGTATGAGAGGTAATATGATAAGGCTCAATGCATATGAATATGTAATGAGTTCTATGAATGGTATTGCTAGAAAATATCCTGCATTTGCTAAAATGTTTAATCTTTTAATGAAATATAATACTTATCAAAGAACAATCTTATCTGAGTTCAATGATTACTATAGACCATTAGGAGAACTTAATAAAGAAGATAATGTACAAACAAAAAGATTTATAACAGTAGCTAATATATTAGGTTCTTTAGAAGGTTCTAATTTTAATGTAGCTGAAGATGGTAATTCTGCTACTGTAATGTTTCCTGAAGATTATAAAATAAGAGTTGGATATGAAACTAAAACAGGACAAGATGCTGTAGATTATTCTTTAGGTTATCTTAATAAAGAAGGAAATCCAAATAGAATTATAATAGGACAGCCAGTAACATTAGATAATGCACAACAAGTAGAAGCTTTCATGGCATTAAAGAGAGGGTTACAAGCTAGTTTCTTTACTCGTATGGAATCTCTTGTTAAATATATGGATGAAGATGGATCTCTTACAGAGATAGTAGATAAATGGTCAGCAGATAGAAAAGATGTTTTACCAACAGACCTTCCTATTTTAGGAGAAAGAATTGCACAATATGCTAGTAAAGTACAAGATGAAATACAAAAAAAGTTTTATACAGATTTAGCTATCTATGTTACTGATCTTCAATCAAGATCATTAGAAAATTATTTTCCTAATGTTAGACAAGGAGATGGTGTATTTAGAATAGTAGAGAAGGGTAAGGGTAAAGATTCTAAAACAGTATGGAGAACAGATCTTGTTATGCCTTTCTATGTAAGGAATAAAGAAAACTATACTATTGAATGGGCAAAGAATAATTTACCTGAAGAATTACTAGAACAGTTTCCTCCATCTACAGATATTAATAAAGGTTATCAATGGGAATATAAAACAAATGAAGAGTTAGATAATGAGAGTGATAGTTTTATGTCAAGTGATGTAATGTCTAGTATGATTCTAGCAGCTGATAAACATCATCGAGATGCAAAAGGAAAAACTTCTGTAGCAGATAGAGAAAAATTTAAAGAAGATTTAAAATCTGCTATGAATCAAATACAAATTAATAGACAAAGAAAAGGTTTACAATCTCATTATAGTGAGAGGCAGGGTGTTCCCGGTTATATGACTCCTCGTAATTTTGAAAACTATCATGACAATGCTTATAGTATTTACCAATCTAAAGTAGCACGTTATGTAGCTAGAATTAATACTGAAAAAGAAATTAATGAAGAGATGGAGTTACTAAAAAAAGTTGGTCAACCACAAGATCAAAAGATAAATAATAGATTAGGTCCTCTATCTGGAAACATTTATAAAGTTGCAGAGAAAGCTAGAAACTTTACCTTTGCTCCTCAATCTAGTATGAACATGTTAAAGAGTGTTGCCTTCTATGGTTTTCTTGGTGGTAATATATCTTCTATTTTAGTTAACATGATGCAAAGTGCTGTATCAGCTGTAGCTTTAACATCAGCTTATGGTTTAGCAGGAAGTGCTGCTATGCTTAAAGCTTTTCCTCAAGGTTCTATTATTGCATGGAATGTAGGTATAAGAAAAAGAGGATTGTTTATTCCATCCTTAGATAGTCCTGAAGAATTTAATAAAAATAAAGCTGAAGAATTATATCAGACATTAAAAAGAAGAAGGTTAGTAAGAGATCGTGGTGAGTATGAAATGTTAGCTAAGTTAACTCAGCGAGGGATTATTGGTAAAGTAAATACAGAAGCTCTGTCTCAAAATTCTGATTTAACTGCTCAATATTTTGTAGATAAATTTGGTCTTAATAGAAAAAATACAATAACTAATACAGCATTAAGAGGAGCTTTAGGATTTGGTAGAGCTCTTGCTACTTTATATGCATATGGAGAAGTAACAAACAGAATAGCTACTGCATTAGCTACATATAGATTAGCTAAATCAAAAGGAGTTGATGCTATTAATAAACTTAATAGTGCTGAAGTTGCTAGATCAAATCTTACTGATACTGAAGAAGGATATATAGATGCTGCTGAAGCAATGACAACCATGACACAGTTTAGTTTAGATGCATACAATAGACCTTTACTTGCTAGGCAAATGGGTGGTGTACCTATTCAGTTCTTACCTTTTGTTCAAATGATGATTGAACTTTATTCTAATGCTATCATGGGAAGGTTTGGAGGAACTCCACAGATAGGAACAGAGGTATGGACAGATGCAGAAATAATAGATTTAATTGAAGAGGGTAAAGATCCTCTTGCTATGGGGATTACAGCAGGTGCAGCGAAAGAACAAGGACGTACAAGTGTAGCTGGAGGTACAATTGATTCTATTCTTGGTGTTCCTATTCCTAGTATAACTAATAGACAAGCTGCTTCAATGTTAATTGGTTTAGTAACTATGCAGATGACATTAGCTGGTGCTTATGGTATGCCTTATGCTGATGATCTTAATGAAGTTATTAAACTACTAGCTAAAGCTACTGGTCTTCCAGCATATGATGTGAAGCAAGAAATTAAAATAGCTATGATGGAAAATGGTGTTGATGAAAAAATAGCTAATACTTTTAATGATGGTATATTAAGTTCTGCAACTGGTATATCTCTTAATCATAGATTCTCTTTAAACATGATAGCAAACTATATAAGAAATTTAGATAACCCTGCACTACTTGTGGGTGGTCCAGCTGCTTCTTTCTTAGGAGGTTATACTGACAGAATAGGAAAATATTTAGGACAAGCTGCTGATGGAAATCCAAATGGAATATGGAAAACTGGAATAGCATTAGTACCTTCTGGTTTAACAACCAATATACTTAAATCATTAGATGTTTATAATGAAGGAGAGACTACTAAGTCAGGTAATATTCTTACTAAATCTAATGATATAAGATCATCTTTGTTAAGGTCTATAGGTTTCACTACTACAGAAGTAGCTAAAGCAAGAAGAGATATGGCTGCAAAAATGTATGTCTCAAATAAAAGAAAAGCTTTAAATAAAAAATTTACTACAGATGTAGCTACTTTATATTATAAGTTAAGAGTAGCTGAGATAGAAGGAAGACCAAATGAAGCACAAGAATTATTTGAAAAGATACAAGAGATTAGAAGAACTGTTTTAGAAAATGATAGTAAGAGTAGACAAGGAGAGATATGGTCTGTAGAAAATATGATTGATCCTAACGGAACTTTATTTAATAATGCATACAACAGAGCTAAACAATTCCTTAAAGTATATCAAGGACAATCTCCTGTTATTTATACTAATCCAACTGTAAGAGAAAGATTAAGAGTAAATCAAATGACAGGTCAACCTAATCCTTATTTAGATTTATTTCCCTCTCAAAAATAATCCTTGTGAGACTTCTACATATCTAATATAATACGTACATGAAAGGAAATAGCATGTTACGAATCTTTATTGGATATGATTCTCGTGAGCATGTGCCCTATGAAGTGTGTAAGCATTCCATAAGAAGGCACTCTTCTGCTCCTGTAGATATAATTAAATTAGAACATAGAGAGTTGCGAAGGCAAGGACTCTTTGATAGACCATGGCGAATAGAAGGTAATGGTCAGTACTGGGATACCACAGATGGTAAACCTTTCTCAACAGAATTTTCTCACACTAGATTTTTAGTACCAGAAATATGTAAACGTAATGGAATGACAGAAGGATGGGCAATGTTCTGTGATTCTGATTTTCTTTTTCGTGATGATGTCTGTGAGTTATTTGATATGGTTAATAATGATTACGCAGTCATGTGTGTTAAGCATGATTATAATCCAGATGAAGGGATAAAGATGGATGGAATGGTTCAACAAAACTACAATAAAAAATTATGGTCTTCGCTTGTTCTCTGGAATATCGGACATCCCAAAAATAATCCAATGGACAGGACTAAAGCAAATCATTCTGATGGTTCTTACCTGCATCAGTTTGGGTGGTTGGATAATTCTGACATCGGTACTCTACCTCATAGTTGGAACTATGTACCTAACGTCAGCCCAGATACTAACGTGGTTAAAGCTGTTCATTACAGCCTTGGCGGACCTTGGTTCAGAGACTATAGAGAGACTGAGTATGCCCAAGAATGGCTCAACGAAGTAGAACATTTAAACAGTATAAGAGGAAGATTTAAGATATGAGTTATGTAGTAGTTACATCATTTAATGAAGAAGGTTACAGCAAGTATGCACAAGAAATGCTCAAGAGTTTTAAAAAACATTGGGATAAAAGTATAACATTAGAAGCATGGTATCATGACTTTGAGTTACCTACGTCAGCACCTAAAGCTAAGAATATTATTTATAAAAATTTAAATAATGTTAAAGATATGTTAGAGTATAGAAAGAAAATGACTCACATTAGTAGTAGTCATACAGGTAAACAACCTTATGATTGGAAAAGAGATTGTATTAAATGGTGTCATAAAATATATGGTCTAACTGAATCAGCTCGTGGACATTGGCATGATAAAACACATTGGATGTTTTGGTTAGATGCAGATACTATTACTCATTCAGATGTTACTGTATCTTTTTTAGATAAGCTAACTGCAGGTGATAAAGATATAATACATCTAGGTAGACATGATATAGATTATAGTGAAACTTCTTTCATAGGTATTAATCTTTTAAGTATGATGGGTAAAGAATTTCTTGAAGACTTTAGAGGATGTTATGATGCTGGAGAAACAATAGCATATAGAGAATGGCATGATGGTTTTATATTTGATAGACTTCTTATTGTACATAAAGCTCATGGTTTAGTAGCAGATAATTTAACTCCTAATATAAAAGGTATAGATGCTTTTGGTCAATCTCATTTAAGTAGTATCATGTATCATAATAAAGGAATGAAGAAAGAACTTAATGCATTAGCTCCTCGTTATAAATTTGTAGGAGATATGGTTGATCATTATAAACCTAAAACAATTATAGAAACAGGTACTAATACAGGAGCTCGTGCTCTCATGATGATTCAACATGCATTAAAACATACAGATGCAGTACATTATACTGGGTATGATTTGTTTGAAGATACTACTCCTGAATTAAATCTTAAAGAGTTTAATAATAAACCTATGTTTAGTTTAAAAGAGATGGAAAAAAAATTAAAAGACTTAGCTCTTACATTAAAAGATGGAGGAAAAACTCTTACATATAAATTATATAAAGGCGATGTTAAAACAACTCTTAAAGAAAAAATGAATGCTGACTTTGTTTTAATAGGGGGTGGTACATCTTATGAAACTGTACATCATACTTATGAAATGCTTAAACATAATCCTCAAGTTGTCTTTGATGATTACTTTGGTAAAGATAAAGGTGGTAAGAAACCTGATGAAGAATATTGTGGTGTTAATCAAGTAGCAGAAAAGATTACTAAACCTAATTCTGTTTTACGTAGTACTGATCCTTGTTTAGGTACAGGTCTTATTGGGTTAGTTGTAGTATGTGATAAAAAAGAAAACTTATTTCAACCTAAAGTTCCTATTGTAGTAACTCCTAAAGATAGTATGCCAAAGGAACATATAATTAATAACATAAAAGAAAACTTTAAACTTATTTCTAAATGGATGAACCATGGATGCACAGCTAATGATGGTACAATTATTTTAGTATCTGCTGGTCCTTCATTGGATATAGATTTAATTAAGAAACAAATAAAAGAAAATCCTAAAGCTAAAGTAGTATGTGTTAAACATTCTTATCCTATACTACTAGAGAATGGTATCAAGCCTTGGGTATGTACTATATTAGATCCTAGACCTGTTACTGGTTTGTCTACTCATGGTATAGTAAGAACAGATTTATTTAAAACAGTTGATCCTTCTACATTATTTTTAGTAGCTGGTATGACAGATATATCTGTAACTAATTTACTACTAGAGAAACATGCACAGATTATAGGATGGCACGCATATAGTGAGGCAGTAGCACAAGGAGTTCCCGGTATGGATAAGTCTATAACATGGATTACTGGTGGTACTAATGCTGCTATGCGTAGTGTATCTATCATGCATACTCTAGGGTTCAGAGATTTTAAACTACATGGTTTTGATTTTAGTTTAAATGAAGAGCCTAAAGAACCAGAGAAACTAGATGATGAAGGTCAGAAAGCTTTTCTTAAAGTTAATGTAGAGAAAGAACAGTTCTGGACAACAGGAGAATTACTAGCTGGTGCACAGGACTTAGAGAAATTCTTTGATACTAGACCTAAAGATATTAGTTTAGAGCTACATGGTACAGGATTAGGTGGTACTTTATGGAAGACTAATGGTAGTAAGAAGCTATCTCCTGATTATAAACAGGTGTTATATGGCTGATATAATTAACTTTAACTCTGGTAATATCAAGGATCACAACGATGACGGAGAACTTACTCCTGTTGGTAAGGAGAAGGCATTGGAAATGATGAAGAAATGTGTTAAGATGTTACAAGATAAGATTGATACAGGAGATGTTGAAGGTCTTGTTCTTCTAATGTTTAGTAAGAACGAACCTGTAATGGATTACTTTGCTGGATCAATTAAGTTAACTGATTTGTCTTTTGCTTTACAGACAATGATACATAAAATCCATTCGGATTCTTTAATGACTATGGAGGAATATAATGACTGAAGAAGTAGGACTTATACAACAATTATGGGCAATGTCTCCTGAGATAATAGCTGCTGTTACATCTATAGTAACTGTTGCTAGTGTAGTAATAGCAGGAACTAAAACCCCTGATCCAAATTCAGCACTTGGTAAAGTATACAAGGTGCTTGAATGGGCTGCCTTAAATATAGGTAAAGCTAAACAAACTGGGAAGGAATAATTCCATGTGGAAGAAACCAATAATGAGAGAAATAGCAGTAGGTCTTGAGATTAATTGCTATGCATGTGCAGAAATTTAGTACATGTTTTCTTTTGTCTCAGCTCTAGCTAATCTTATTACTAAAATCCTACCTTTCATATTAATGAGGAAAGCTGGAGCTGATGCAGCTGTCAAAAAAGGATTAAAGAAAGTTGCAAAACTTAGAACTAAAAAAGATAAACTTAAAGCAGACATTGCTCGTACTTCCATTAGTGATGTTACTGACAAGCTGCTTAACAAGTGGAAACGCAGTAAATAATTCGTGTTCTTTAATAGAACCTATTCTTATATCAGATGAGGATAGATTAACGAATGCTACTGCTCGTCAAATTTTAATTCATAACGAAGCATGGGAGCAGCTATGTCAGTAGAAGAATGTAAATGTGGAATGCCTAACTGCACAGGAGAGATTTGTTTATGTGGTGATCAATGTGATTGCATGGTAGATAAAGATGTGGATTATGGCGATGAAGATTAGAGAAGATACAGGAGTTGATTTAAGTATTAGAAATATTTTAAGTATTGTTATAGCTGTTGCTGTAGCAGTATGGGCATACTTCGGTGTGATAGAACGTATTAATAATATAGAAACAAATTATAAACTTGTTAACTCTGATATAGAAAAGAATACAAACTTTAGAATCCTCTGGCCTAGGGGTGAACTGGGTTCTTTACCTGATGATGCTAAACAGTTTATGTTAATAGAACATCTTACAAGTGTTATTGCTAAACATGAGCAGTTACTAGAAGATGGTATGCACAACAAAGTAAACTTAGAATTTTTACATGGACAAGTAGAAAAGATACAAGAGGATGTAGAAAAACTAAAAGAAAAAGTTAGAAAAAATGGTAACGGAGTAGGGCACTAATGGCAAAACTATGTGCAAAAGGAAAAGCTGCAGCTAAAAGAAAGTTTGATGTGTATCCATCAGCTTATGCTAACATGTATGCATCAGCAGTATGTAGTGGTAAAGTAAAACCGGGTGGTAAAAAGAAACCAGTTAAGAAAGCTAAAGGTGGTGGCTTACGTAAGTGGGTAGGTGAAAAATGGGTAGATATAGGAGCACCTAAGAAAGATGGTAAGTATCAACCTTGTGGTAGAAAATCTACTAAAGGTTCTAAACGTAAGTATCCTAAATGTGTTCCGTTAGCTAAAGCAAAAAGAATGTCTAGCTCTCAGAAAAAATCTGCAGTAAAAAGAAAAAGAGCTAAAGCTCAAGGTGTAGGTGGTAAACCAACAAACGTAAAAACATTTACTGCTAAGAGGGGTGGTTCACTTCTCGTAGCATCTTGTTATAATTAAGGATTAGAGATGGCAAGAAAAAAAAGTAACATGAAAGGAATGACCATTGGTAGTGGAGCAAAGAGACCTACCAAGAAAGGTGCTGGTCTATCAGCCAAGGGAGTTGCTAAGTATCGTAGGCAGAATCCGGGCAGTAAATTACAGACTGCTGTAACGGAGAAGAAACCTAAAGGTAAAAGAGCAGCAAGAAGAAAGAGTTACTGTGCTCGTTCAGCAGGACAGATGAAGAAGTTTCCAAAGGCTGCAAAGAATCCTAACTCAAGATTGAGACAGGCAAGAAAGAGATGGAGATGTTAATGACTAATAAAGAACTAATGATTAATGCTGCAATAAAACACTTTGAATCTGAAAGAGATTTAGCTGTGGCTAATGCACAAATATATTTAGATAAACCTACAGGTATAGGTGAACATGGAAATGTAGTTCAAGAGTTTACTGTTCAAGTAAAGAAAGCAGCTGAAGCACAAGACGCATTAGATATGGTGCTTGATATGTTTGCAGAGGATCACGATTATGATTAAATTTATATTACCTTTTATACTACCTGCTATAGTTATTGTTGCAGGATTAACACATGCACAAGATATGTCACCACAAGAGAATGAAAATGTTTTTCAAAGACAAGTAACTAAAACATTAATATGTGCCAAGCATGAATATCTTACAAATGATTTAACCAAAACTCATAACGAAGAAAGAAAATGGTTTGGAGTAGCAGGTGATAACCTAGCTGAGTTGTTTGTTAATAAAGAGAATGGCAGTTGGACAATCATTCTTACTGGAAGAGACAAGGTAGCTTGTGGTTTAGTAGGTGGAGACTATGGTTCACAGTTTATAGAAGAAGAAACGGACCTATAGTAGCTAAATCTATTTAACGGATGTATAAAAAGGATACAGAAGAAGTGGTATTAATAGGGTACTAAGGTATACCGAAGGGTATTAGAGGGTACTCCTGCCTCATTTATGGAGCAAAAATCTGAGGCAAGGAGCACATTTTTATTAAAGAGCTTTTAAATCTTCCTTACACTCTTTAATTTTACTATCTATTTCTTTTTTGTATTCTTCAAGACTATCTATCTTACTTTGAATACTTTCTTTCCATCTTTTCTCAATAACTTTTTGAGGAACGACAGGTTGTTCTACATAATAATGAAACATTAGTTTCTCCTTCCCACCTATATATGGGTATTCATTATTGATTTGTCAAGTGTACATATATACATAGTCTTTAATTGTTCTACCTTGAAATGTCATACCTAGTTCATCAGATAAATAATCCATAACTAAATGAGCATCAACACTTGGTTTAATTTCTATATTGATTACTGGTTTAGTTCTCATGATAGTTTCTTTAGCACCTCTAAGAAAATTTAATTCATATCCTTCTATGTCTACCTTGAGATAGTTTATCTTATCTATATTATAAGAGTCAAAGGTTCTCATCTTACATTTATATTTACCTTCTGTTCTTATACTAGCAGTACCACTATTATCTGGTTGGTCATAATCAAGAAAGACTACATCTTCTTCATGGTCTCCAAGAGCTGTACCTATTACAGTTACCTTCTCAGGATGCTGTATGTTTTCCATGAGACAATCAATGTGTTCTTGAATAGGTTCAAAACAAATTACTTTATTAAAAACTTTCTCCAGATCTATAGCCCATGTACCTACATGAGCACCGACATCTACAGCTATGTCATGTTCTTTAACAAAGCTAAGAGAATAATCTCTATGTTTCTTTTGATACTCAGGTCCAACTGTCTTCAGGTAGTATTGAAAATGTCTATCATCTTTTGGTAATCTTAAATCCATTATAGTCTTCCTAATCTATGATATAAATTTACTAACTTTTCTTGTTCCTCTTTATCAATAGGACTAAACCCATTAAGATAATAAGTTATTACCTTTCTTATTAAACCAATATCTTCAGAGGCTATAGCAGGTTTACTTTCTTTCATTATCTTTTCTCTTTCTTCATCATTATAAAAAGCCCATTCAGATATTTGTTTACTTGTTCTAAGACAACCAATACAAATATCATTCTCTAGTGTACATACACCAACACAAGGTGAACTAATTATATGTCCACCAATTCACATACTCCTGCAGTACATGCAAGTTCTTGTGATCCTTTTGTATTATCTTCTTTCTCAAAGTCTTGTAGTTTATTCCAATCAATATTAGTTGGCATAGCTTTTGCTAACTTCTTATAAGTCTTCTCATCTATATCTTGATAAGGTGCTTGTTGATATGTATGATCAGAGAAAGGTAAGAAAGATACACCACTTAGGTAATCAAAGTTTTCCCAACACCATGCACCAACAGGAACCCATTCATCTTCCTTAACACTTATAGTTACAGAAGGTTTATGTTCACACCAATGTTTAGCATAGCATTTCCAGATCTCTAATTGTTGAATAGCTGTCATGTCTGTTCTGCATACTGAACCTTTAGGAGCCATCATTGGAAAAGAAAACACAGTAGTATGTTCTGGTTTCATTA
>WLWE01001433.1_pt1 | contig 17536 bp, 13 predicted proteins | sample 6718301 | NCBI WGS metagenome assembly WLWE01 (sample SAMN12718691, study PRJNA515312) | sponge metagenome | isolation source: marine sponge | host: Mycale hentscheli | place: New Zealand: South Island, Marlborough, Capsize Point | collected 2003-05-01 | reverse complement strand
TTGGTTGGGGTTCGTTAAATACAACGTTCCAGACACCTGTTTGCCCTAGATCCTTTGTGAGCGTGCATCCATAGGTAGACACACCAGACCCATCACCGAAGCCACTCCCCCAAGCCTTAGCTGTGCCGTAGATGTCAGCTTTGGTTGTGCCGCCACCGCCGCCGGTATTAGTGATAGTTACATCACCAGTGGCTTGATCAACAGAAATACCATCACCAGCAATAATGCTGGATACTCCTGCCACTCCGCCACCACCGGCAGTAGTTTGTATTGTACCATCAGCAAATTTGATACCACCTTGTGTTTCTACTTCACCAGTAGCTGATACATCACCATCAATATTAACAACATTAGTTTTAATATTAACAGAACTAGTAAGATTAGTTTCTAATTCAATATTTCCATTAGCACCATTACGATCACCTAGGATCTTATATCCATTGACATCCAAATCACCACCTAAATCAGGTGTTGGGTCAGATACAAGTATAGTAGATACTGAACTAGGATCAAATGTAACGAAACCAGTTTTCTGATTTACTTGGAAAGTATCACCAACTTTAAATACACCTTCCTCGTCAGTAGAAGACAACCAAACCTTACCACCATTAAATGCACTGTTAGCACCAGTACCACCTAATTCTTGTACTTGCTTGGATTCATCAGCCTGTCCACCATAGTCTGGGTGAGAAGAGTAATCCGTTCCACTACCAGAGAATTCAAATGTATGACCACCAGTAGAGATATAACTTTGGAGTCTAAATTCAGCACTAGCACCATTATTAATAGCTTCTATAAGGCCATCATCTAACGCTCTATTAGCTAGATTAGGATTAAGAAGTTTAATAGTAGAGACACCACCAGCAACTTTAGTAGCACTCAAAACCATGTAGGTCTGATTACCAATCGTTACTACTTGAGTACCGCCAGGTTGATTAGTTTTATAAGTTGATGCAGCAGTTAAGTTATTAACTGTAATCTCTACTTTATTTGCTGTATCTGGATTACCACTAGGATAGTCACCAGAAACAGTACCTGTAATGACAGGAGAAGTACTCCTACCATCAGCAATCAAGCCATAAGCACCAAAGTCAGTAGTACAATTACTAAGGTTTAATTGAGCACCGTTAAGTGCTTTAGCGTGATAGAAACAGAACGTACCAAAGAACGAAACAAGTTGTGCGTATGCATTGTTGGTACAAAGTATTCCAGGTCCATCCAGTGCAATCTGCGTAAAGGAGTCAACTACGAAACTTCTTAGTGGACTTTCTACAGCAGGTACACTACCATCACAAAGAATACCACCACCAGTAGGTCCAGAAGTTACATCACCACCTTCACCTTGTAAGTTATTAGGATCAAAGTTATCATTATCAATGTTTGTGTCAGCAAAGTTAGTACAGTTCTGAATGTAAGGTGACTTACGAATGACACAACCTGGCCTAAATGCAGCTACCCAACCTTGTACTTCTGGTAAGCCTGTAGTTGGGTCAGGGTCATATAATGAACCACCTCTAGTTCCAGATGCTTTGATACCAGCAACAGTAAAGTTAGTTAGATAGAAACCACTATCAACTAAGAACATAGTCTCAGTTTCTGTAGCTGAAGTAGGATGAATAAAGGTACTACGAAGTGTTCTACCTACAATAGATAGGTTTCTAGCTTTAACTTCAATAGGTGCTATTTCTTGGAATACACCAGCCGCACATGAAATAATCCAACCATCACCTAAGTAACCATCTTGACCTGTAACAGTACCACCAGATACATAAGTATGTACCTTAGATGATTTCTCCATTTGTACTTCAAAAGAAGTAGGAGTCAGTAACTTAGTACAAAATCTTTTAGGGTCATTAGGTTCTGGAAATGTTAACTGACCATCATCACATTCCCAGATTTGTGGTGAAAGAACTAACTCAGTACCAGCAAATACTTTGTGAGGTGCATTAGTAGTAAACGTAGCTACACCAGTAAGATTATTATAACTAGCAGAAACAACATTAGTTGTAACGGCAGATGTCTCAGTATTTGCTTGTGCTACAGCTGCTTTAATAGTACGCATAGGGTTGATAATCCTATGACCATCATTACTATCATCACCATTAACAGAGTCTACATAGATAGTTGTAGGTTGAGATGTAAATGTACCACCACTAGCTACACCTACCCAAGCATCCCCGTCCCAAATAGAAACTGTTTTATCTACATCATTTTGCAGCCATGTTTTACCTACTTCATAGTGGTAATTAGGATCAGGAATCTCCTTTTGAACTAATGTACTAAAATAACGTACATCAGCAGCAGCCGTACCAATTGTTTCATCTGACCATACTGGATATGGTTCTTCCTGCATATCATCTTCTTTGATGATACCAACGATTTGATCTACTTCAATTTCAAGTTCTACTAGTGCTCGATACAAACGAGACTCTACATCTTGTAAAGCAAGTAAGACTTGAGTAAAGTTATTATTTAAATCTTGTGCTCGAATAGAAGTACCAGGGTAGTAATAAGCTACCATTGCACAAAGATCTACTGACCTACCAATAATTACATTGGCAAAAGTATCTGCTCTATCTTCTGGGGGAAGTCCAGGAGCCTTACAGAACGATATCTCCACATCGCTTTTAAAGTAGTATTCAGTTTCTGACGGAATGAGGTTACAACCAGCTTGTGTTCCTACATCCGTACATGGTACATATTTTTTTGTATCTTCGTTCCATAGGTAGACAACTACATCTTCCTTTTTAATGTATTGGAAAGCGAAGCTAAAATCTTTAGTTGTATTGTCACCCTGATATAACTCAGGGGGTTTAGCGCATGTGTTGTTAGCCATTTAGCGATTCTTTAGAATAAAATTGGGTTGTTGTACTGATAGTTGGACTTCCCTTTTACGGTTAAATTCATCAGCTGCTTTCTGATTCTTTTGATCAATAAGTGCTTGAACTTCAGGGTTATCCTGCATTGCAGCCCATGATTTCTCTTGAGCCTGTTCAAATACATTATCAATCATATCAAAATGTGGGTAGTTCTTTTCTTCCATCGGTATACCCGCTTCATAATCTTCTTCCATTTGTTTCAATGAATTCAAGACAACAGGCATCTTTGCAAGAGCACCTAATGCTTCTTCTGGATTCTTATATGTTTTATACCCAACTGTTATTTTAGCAGTACCAATACCTTTCTGAAATTCTGCACGTAATGGTGCATTATTTTTCATGTTGATACCGTCGTACTGTGTAACTCTTACTGGAAGTCTACCGTACATAGATTGGGTTAGTAGTTGACTACCAGCTGAAGGTTCATCAGAAATAGACAAGCCAAATGGATTTAATTCGGCCCATGCACGTTCCCAGAAGTTCCAATCCCTAAGTGGTTCACCGTTAAGAATGTTTGTTTTAATAGGAAGTGGATCACCGGCAATGTTTTCAGTAGTTAAGTTACGGTTACGAATAGTACTAGCAAAATCATTATCCAACTCTCTGAAGTATGGTGTCAGTATTTTACCAACTGAACTACGTAGACTAGCAAGTGGTACTTGATTGTTAGCTAGTTGAGCTAGAACCTTACCACCTTTAGCTGACAACAAATCTTGGAATGGTGTAAATGATTCAAAGAATGCCTTATCCATCTCATTAGCTGAGATAGCAAGAGCAATTTTTTGAAATGATTCTTCACCCCATTTAGGTCCCATCTTCTTCATGTTATCACCAACATTAGCTACACTAGCTAGAATCATGTTAAATGGTGGGAGACCATCATAACTAACCCATTGTCCCATTATTCTAATGTGACGTGGTTTCCAACCGTTTGCAACCCAACTAGCTTTTACTGCTGGATCTTCAGGACCATCACCAGTCAAGTTACCATCCATATAGAACTGACTTGCTTGGAATGTAAGGCCAGTACCAAAGGCTTGTCTACCTATAAGTAGTGCTTTAGCATTAGCCAGTTCTTCTGGTGTATTAATACCTTGCTTAGCAAGCATTCCCATGTTATCGTCAGTAGCTCTAATGATATCAATACTATTCTTATGAGCTAAACCAAGTAATGGTAAGTTCTTATAGTTTAGATTAATTTCATTAAGTCTAGTTCTAACAAATTTAAAGAATGGTTGAGTTAAAGCATTCTTCTGCATCAATGAATCTAAGTCAGCACCAAACCCATCTAATTTAGTAGTAAGGGTTGACTCTTCAAAAGCAGATTGTAAGACAGCATCTTTAGTGATATCAATGTCACCATTCTCATCAATTAAGTCTTTATAGAAATTATCTTCATAGCGTTTAGCCATGTCTTCAAGACTATCTAATTTACCAGCCTTTTGATCTTGTAAGGCTTGGTATAAGGCTTTACGTCTTGAATGAGCACGTGCCATCAACGGACGAAATGCATCATCAGTTGCCGCCATAATCTTTGTATTATAATTAAATAACGTAGAGTTATTAATCTGCCTACCAACATTAGCAATAGCAAATGCAACTTGATCACCAAGACTTGCTTCACCACTATCTTGTGCATACCAGCGTTGACGTTCCCAAGCAGCGTCTGTCTTAGCTGTGTAATCACTGTATCTAGTTTTAATAGTAGAGATGTCACCAGCCCAGTATGCTCGGAGTTTACTTTGGAATAACTTCATTGCTTCAGGGACTGCTTCCCTCAGAGCATTAAGACTAGCCATGTTACTACGTAATACAGACCTGCTAGTAAAGTTACCCATCAGTGACCCTGGAATGGATCCTAAAGATGTTTGGAGAGGTCTTACCACAGAGACTACTGCAGTACCCTTCAGAGCCTTCACAGGGGTCTTAGGACCACTTAATAGACTATTAGTAGTAACAGCATTCAATTCATTGAATATCATACCCTTACCTTTGTCACCCATCAAACCAGTACGACTCATCTCACCACGAATGTAAGCAGTTAAATCAGCAGCATTCTGTGGTCTATTAGACATAGAGAATATCTCCATGACAGCATCAACAGTATCTGTAGAAGCATCGGAACGGATTAGTTTGAGGAGAGCTTCAACTTGAGTCTTAGCTTCATCACCAGCCTCTTTAGTGGCTAGAGCAGACAATTCTTTTAGATTAGATTTAGTCATGTTCTTACCAATAGAACCATTGACTAACTTACGTGACCTATAGACACTAGTAAGACCAGAGACAAGTCTATCAGATAATGCTTTTACTGGACCGTCAACATCATCAAGGTCAGCAAACTTACCGATCTCTCTACCAGCAGTAGCGATGTCACGTATCTGTGTAAATAATTCAGCGTTGATTAAATCAGTTGCTAAAATCTCACCTGTTGAGAGGTAACCTTCTTTTTTTGTAGAACGCTTCATTGGTTCCCAGAATTCTGCTGGGTCCATCCCTGCTACATCACGTCCCATTACCTCTTGGTAACGGTCATAAGCTCCTCTAAATAAGCTTTCTTTAGTAGCAGGTTCTAGTAGATTAGGATCAGTTTCCTTTAACATCTCCTTATAACGTTTGTCCCCCAATAGGTTCTTAACGGTATCAGTCATGTATTGTTCGAACTGACCAGGGTCCTTAGCAAGCCTTGCAGCCATCTTAGGTGTAGTCCATAGGTCAGTAGAACCTAATCCATCAGCACGTTTACCAATCAATTGAGCATCCATAAGAACCTCAAAAGCTGATTCATTACCAGACATAGGTGCTGCCTGCCATGGGTCAGACAACTGTTTATTCTTATAGGCACCATAAGTACCAGTTACATCAGGTGCTGTATCAGCTTGACGTGCAATAAGACCACTCTCTTTAGCATTCTCAACTAGCTGTGCTTGTTGATTAACATCTAAATCATCAAAGTTACGGTTAGGGTTCTGTGTATTAAACTCAGTCGCTACCTGTGCAATCTCATCATCAGTAGCACGTAAGGCAACACTATCTAGTAGTTGTTCTTGACCTGCTTCAACCGTTGATTTCTCAACACTGGCACGTCTTGCTTTTACAGCATTGATACCATCACCAATCTTAAATGAAATCCAGTCAGCGACACCAACTAAACCTAAGTTCTCTACTGTATTCTTAAATGTCTTCAGTAGGGGACCATCTTCAGGACTAGTAGTAGTCAATGACAACGGGCCTTCTAGAAATGGCACACGTTGTACAATAGCATCAGACATTGTTGAACTTTGAGAATCAATGTCAACAGCAGATTCACCGATAGCACCAATAGCACTGCGTCCTAATACACCAGCTTTAGTAGCAGCGCCAGTAGAAAGTGCTCCTGCTCCAGGCACTCCTAATTTAGCCGCACCTCTAAGAGCAAGGAATCCTGTACCAATAATAGTAGCAGATTTTGCACCCTCTTGGATAATTTTACTCCACCATGTTTGAGCCATAGGTGGTCCATTCTCTTGTTTAAATGGATCCCATTCAGGTGCATAGTCAGGACCACCAACATCCTCACCTTTTGCCATGTCTTCCCAACGTTCTTTAGCAGTAGTAACAGAACGTAGACCTTTATTAACACCAGTATTAACTGCGTTACTGACTTCTTCTAATCCTTGAATAACAGGATTATCAGATGTACCCGGTTTAGGGGCACCCATACGTTCTAAATCAGCGTCTAGTTGAGGGTTACCTGTGTTGTAACCGTTACCAGTAGACTCTGCTTTAGGTTGTTCTGTAGTCTGTTCAGGTGTTTGTGGTTGCTCTTGTTGGGGTTGTGGTACTTCGGCCTGTGCCTCAGCTTGTTCTGCTTGTTGTTGTTGTTGGGCAGCTAAAGCTTTCTGCTGTTCTTCTTCTTCTACTGCTTTGTTAATTTGTTCGACTTCAGCTTGAGACAAGCCGTAGTTACCATCTAATTCCATAATTGTTTTTATGCGCCAAATTGTTGTGCAATGTTTCTACGTAGTGCATCATAACCCGAATAAGGAGTCATTGAACCACTACCAGCAGGAGCAGGAGCTAAGAAGTCAATGGAGGCGATAGTACCATCAACACTTTGTACACTTCCTGTACCTCCCTGTCTACCGATTATTTGTCCAGTATTAATTGATTGACCAGGTTTATACTTGGCAGGAGATTCTAAATGACTATAAAGTACGTCTACTGTTTGACCAGTTGTAGGGTCAATAGATTCAACAACAATAAAGTTACCGTAACCACTACCATCAGCATTATACTGAGAACTAACTTCTTTTACTCTACCAGGTAAGACAGCAGGGAATTGCTTATCTTCAAAGAATACATCAATACCAGGTTGGTTTACATCATAAGTCACCTGACCACGTGCTTGACTAGCAAATGAAGATAGACTTAATTGTACACCAGGGGTTGTATTCTGTGGTTGGTCATATGTAGGACGACCCATAGCAGTATAATGTTGTTCTAATACATGGTCAGGTACATCATTAAGACCTACCCATTCACGTCGTAGACCAGCAATACCAGGGTCATTCTCACGTCTCCACCTAGCTCTACTTAAAGCAAGAGCATCTTGAATTTCAGGACTATAGATTTCATCCATACCAATACCTGCATAGTCTGCAGTCTCCTGTAAAGTACCACCAACAAATTGATAGCGTCCAGTAGCGTGGATTTGACCAGTGTTCTGTAATCCAATGACCTCACCAACAGTCATCTTTGTTAGTGGTTTACCAAACTTACCATCATTACTGTTACCTGAACCGTGTGGTGTATTACCATTATTAGAACCACCTAAATTGTAGGCATCATAGTCACCATGACCAGCACTTTCTTCAGAGGCGATAAGGTTTAAGAAATCAGCGGCACTACCACTTTCAATCATTGCACGATTTGTACGATTAATAGTAGGTTTAAAAGTCAATAACCTTTTTACTTCAGGACTAATTTCTTCTGCATAGTTCATGCCGTTAGGTTTTAGACCTTCACCAGTAACTGCCTTAAGTTGAGCATTGGCTATGTCCCATGCAGTCATATCTTTTCTAGAACTAGCAATAGCTTTATAGGCTTGGGGTATCCTTAGTGGACCCTTACTATTAACAGCAGCTTGTAGTTCTTTCAGTGCTTCTTCAGTACCTGGTATAACTTGACTACGCCAGTCTTCAGGGTTATTCTTAAGCCAAGTATCTGCTGCTAATACTTGACGTTGTACTGCTGTGTTAGGTCCTACTACATCAGGTATAGTATAACTACCGGCCTGAGCATTCTTCTCCATCCAAGCAAGGGCATTTACATGTGCCTGAGCTGGTGTCTCACCTTTACGTACTTCAGAACGATAGTATCTATCATAAGCATCTTTGGCACGTCTTACATAGTTTTGATACTCAGGTGTTTTAGGATCATCTTTACCAATAGTACCTTTAAATTGTACTGCTGCATGAGCCTTGGCTGCGTCACTAGCTTCTGTTCTATACTCTGTACTAGCAATACTAGCATCTTGGTCTTGCTTCAACCTATTGTTATACTTATTCCTAGTAGCAAAGGACATACCTTCAAGGTCAGATTCAATTAAGTATCCCCGTCCACTTGGTCCAAGGATAGCTTCAATTGCCTCTTCTTCTTGTTTTTGGTCATGCTCTTGTGCTGTAGTGTAGTCATCATAAACACTAGGTGGTTCACGACCTGTATCTCTTTTAAAGTCTTCCTTCAGTGCCTCAATTTCTTTATCAGTAAGTGGTGGCTTACCTTCTGCTTCACGTTGTCTGATAGTATCATTGAATTGGTCAACATACTGTTGAGTTTCAATCTTCTCTTGATTCCTATCATTATTAAATTGTTTAGTATCTCTATCAATAAACCACTGTTTATAGTTAGCAAGACCTGGTACAATATCACGGATAGATACTAGACCACTACCATCAGCTGCTTGTACTTTAGTGTTTAACAAACGTTCAGTCGCTGCTCTACTGATACCACCACCTTTAATTAAAAGTTCTGTTTGTCGTACTAAACCTTCACGTGCTGCTTTAGAACCTTGACTAGAACCTACATCAGTCATGTAGTTCTGAACTGACTCTTCTATGTTACCACCACGTAGTCCTATAGATAGTTGTTGGTTAGCACTTTCTAGTCGTTCCTCTTGTATCCTCTTGGTACGTTGTGCTGTCCATGCTGCTCCAACTCTAGCCTCTGCCTGCCTCATTGCAGGGAACATATGCTTATTCAGTAGCGCAGGGTTTAACCTGTTATACTTACGCATGTATTCACTACGACTTTCTGACAAGATAGCATTGTATTCAGCAGGGTCAGTAGCACCATCTAGTCGTGTCTGTAGGTTAGCCAGGTAAGCACCGTAGTCTTGACCACCCATCTGTGCCATACCTTGGGCATAGCCATAGGCTTCCCAACCAGACATCTCTCTGACCTTCTGTCCAACAAAGACATTACCTGATTGTTTCTCTACTTTATTAGCTAAACTAATCGTATCTTTATTTAGTTGTTCACCAGCTGCTTCGTCTGCTTCAAATGCATCTTGCTCTTCCTGTGGTACACCATCAGTATAAGCACGCATGATACCACGTTGCATCTCCTCTTCGTTCTGTTCATCTCGTTTTTTAACAAGATGTTCAGTTAAAGTTTTAGAGAAACCAGCTAATGCCTCTACATCTTTACCAGCTTGTTTTACATTAAGCTCGTTTACTCTGTTCTCTTCTTGTATTTCACGAGTGCGTTGTGCATCATTGCGTTGTGCTTGTGCATCAAACGTTGCCCGTTGCTTTTCAAATTTAGTGCGTTTAGCTGGTCGAAATCCAGCCTGTCTTGTTAGACCTGATTGATATGCCATTAATCCAGAATCCTTTCAAAAGGTGCTTGCCATTCCATACTACCTCTAAATTGATTATTACCAGTAGGTGCCCTCAAGTCAGTGATAGGTTTATCTATAAATCCATTAGGAGCTTTCCCAGCTTTATACGTACCATAGGCGTCCATGCCAGCCCCTGCGAGTCCTAAAGCAAGACTGAGCCCAGATGGACCTTCTTGCATCTTAGGAGCCCTAGGAGCCATGTCCGGTTGTGGTGCAAAGGCTACATTATCAAAGGCTTGTTCATTAGCATCCCTAGTTTGTCTTTGAATCTCCTCTACAGACTGACGGTAACCTTGTTTAGAACTGACCAAACTGGCTGTACGTTGAGCATTGTTACGACCAAATGCTGCTAACATAGCATCATCAACTCGTCCTACTGTCCTACCAGTTCTACCAGCAGCACTCATCTCACCTTGACTTGATAGTAATTTGATTAGAGCACCTTCTTGTTCAAAGGCTGCTTTCTTAAATTGTTCATTGAGTTGAAGTTGAGCGTCAGCATAACCCTGTTGAGCGGCAAATGAATTGTCTGCTATCTCTTCTCCATAGTTTATCTTATCGTTCTCCCATTCACCTTTGGCACGCATCCAATTGTTTTCACGTACTCTTAATTGTTGCTTGTAATTTGCAATGCTAGACGCATTGGCTGCATTGGTTGCATTTTGTTGTTGTGAATAAGTACCAACAGCGCTTAAAGCACCGGTGGCTAATGTCATACTAACGGGTTCGCACACGGCAAAATTCAATAAAGGTCAAGTTGTTAGGACCATGTTTGAGTTCACGTAAGAAATGGAAACCTAAGAACTTCAATAGTTTTAGATGTACTCTATTACGTTTATCAACGATGTTCCAAAGAAGGTCTTGTGGTCTAGACTCAATATACTTTTTAGCTTGTCTTACAAATAGGTGTGGGTATTTTTCTATCTCTGGTGTACATAACATCCAGACAGAACCTAGTTCATCGACACCGGCTAATCCGGCAGTCTTGCCGTTAGGCACAGTGAAGTATATTGAATTGGGAAGATCAAGAGCAAGGGGTAGAACAACCATAGGATCATGTCCATGGCCTTCTACCACCTCTCTGTAATCATCCGGTCTTAAGTTAGCAGCTACCTCTAAGGCAGCTTCCATTGTCAAAGGGTGGATGTATTTAGACACTCTTATAATATCGTGGATTATAATCACCTTCCCAGTTCATTGAAATCAATGTACAAGGTGAAGGATGACTAGATGTAAGGGTTAGTGAAACGTTGGTGTTACGTTCATAGACTGGAATAGTCTGGTTCTTATCTTGTGTGTACGCAATAGCATTAGCTTTATAACCATCCTGTTGTCTACACTCATAGAGTTGTACATAGTCTGGTTTACCTAATCTACCTAAGGTTGATTCGTAGACACCAGCATCCTCAAGGTTTAACTTAATACGATGGATAGTCAATGAAGAACGTACATCAGATCTAACTGATTCACCCTGCTTCTGTTGTGGATAGATGGTAGGGAATTCAACTAACATCTCAAAGAGATAACCTAGTGTTAAACCAGTATCAGTCCAATCTCCATTAATAGAAATTTGATTACCAACTGGTGTTACCTCTTCAAACCTACCTGTATTGTTACCATCTTTTAAAGTAAATACGGATAGATTATTGTTATCAGTGTAACCAGCAGGTTTAGTAAAGGTAGTTTGTAAAGTCTCAGAGTCATATGACATGTCAGATGGATCTACTTCACTCATGTTATCCATATAGATACGGTAAGAATCAGTCTCAAAACCATCTGTAGGTCTAATGCTAACTGCTTGCAAAGTATGTTCATCACTATCAGAACGTGTTACTACATAGTAAACATCATTCATTATACAATGATAAGCTACTTTATCAGTTAGATTCCAATTAACCCAAGCTGATTGAATACGTTTCTCACCAGTGTTAAAGTAACGATAGACCCATACTTCACTAGAAGTCTCACTAGATAGTGCTACAAAACTATTCTCTCTAGATTCAGCAATGATCTCATAGTCAAGTGGTATAAGTTTAGATACCAACTTACTTTGCTCAATAAGCTGTGGTTCACCATCTCTATTGACACCAGTCATCTCAAAGAATCTAGTGAAGTTACCACCATTATTTAAGAATGCAATAGTAGTACCTAGTGATACTGGACGTGTCCTAATGTTATAACTATAAGATGACAAGGCATTAATCTTTGCAGTACGTGGGCTAAAGACATCACTATCAGTAGTCATCAAGAACTGCTGGTTCTCAGCAAATGCTACAAGTCCAGCATTGGTTTCCAACGCTTCATATAGAATAGCAGGAGTTTGACTACTACAAGATAAATCAATAGGGTCAATAGGTGTTACAGTTGTTGCTGTCTTCACCCAAAAGTTAAAGAAGTCGCCAGGTCTAGATAGAATAATATTCTCATCAGATAGGATACCTAGACGGTTCCTAAAGAAGACCATTTTATTAATAGCCTTTCCTACAAAGGTAGGTTCTTGATTAGTTTTATTATCCCCAACTAACCGGTTCTCCCATACTGATTGCTCTAAAGTAAAAGAACCATTAGCTTGTCTTACTAGTTGTACGGGCATAGTAGAAGCATCAAAACTAATAGGTAGTCCAGGTGCTACACATTCCTCCCATACACCAGGACCATCTCCATTGTCTCCAATGAACTTGACGTAGTAGTCATCTTGTTCTTCTCCACTATTAGCAACCTTAACGATATAACCATCCTTACAACTAGAGGGTAAATCAGATACATCATCAGCAGAATCCTGTATGACTTCCATTAAGGTTTCATCAGGAATATTAACAACAAATGGTGTACCATCTTTTCTGGTTACATATAGACCAGATCCAATTTGATTTGTAGTGAATGCCCCACCAAATCCACCAGCAATACCAGTTATAATAGAATCAGCTGTAGCTCCTAGTCCTTCAAATGGAGTAACTGATGGCCTGATTAAAGCAAGATTAGCTTTTGCATTAACTGTAGTAGCAGCTGTTACTCTAACTTGCCAATTACCGGGAACCTTAGAGTTATTCATTGTAGCATTAAAGGTTGTGCCTACACCTGAATTCTCCCCACCAAATTTTAAAGTAGCTGTATCAGTATAGACATCATAGAATTTTAAATCTCCATCTGAATCATCTTCTGTACCAGGAAGACATCTTGAATCAATCTCCCACCATGTATTACCACTATTAAATAACTGTCTTCCAGCAGATGCACAGTCTCCATTACCTGGATAACCAGTACCTGTATCCCAAGGTCTACCTGAAATCTCAATGTTTGTAGCTCTAGCGAATGAAGTACTAACACCACTACCAGGAGTACTGACATCTAATGCATATTGAGTTCCAGGTTTAATCTGCTTCAGTGAAATGAATGCTTGATTAACAGCAGCAGGACTTGTAGTACCACTCATATTGACTTGTTTCTTTCTGTTTGTAAGAAAGGTATAGTCATTAACTGATAAGACCTGAACATCTTCGCTATCAGTAAAAGCTAGGTAAGCTTTCTGATCACCAGCAACAGCAAGAGGAGCACCGGTTTTCACATCCCATACTTTTACTTCACCAGTCTTGGTTACTTGACCGATGTATTGTTCTGCTTCATCTCTAAAGATATGAAACCACTTCGAATCAGTTTCAGCAGATAAAGTATTTACATACCTACTCCCTGGTCTTTTCTGTAGTCCTCTGGTTACATCAGGTAGTCCATTCTTTAGGTTCTTTACCTGACCAGGAATCTTTAGTTCATCCGGTTGTTCTGATATCCCAAAGATATAGTTTGGGACCTGTTGAGTAATGCCTGCCATTTATCTTGCAAGTGTTTGGAATGGTTGATAAGGACGGTAAGCTGTATGACCAGGCCATCCCATAAATGTATAGTCACCTTGGTTACATTCGTACTCCATACAGGCAGCACGTGAGAAGGCTTCCTGTTGAGCTATAAGCTGTACAAGTTGAGGGTTGGTGACTAACTGGGTAGCTGCTCTTCCAGAGGCCTTGTAGGTGATATAGCGTTTGAATACAGAAGGTAGATCATTGAAAGGAAATAACCAAACAATGTCAAAGTTAACTGGTGAGTCAAACTTATAGGTATGATTTAGCTTGTCGTAGATCTTACCGTTTCTACGTACAAGGTCTGTGTATCTAAACACCTGACCTTCTGTTACATCAATACGTAGGATGTTCTCAGGTATTCTTAGTTCATCAAAATTGTTAAGTGCTAGTGGGTAATTATATTCTGTGTTAAACACCCAGCCTTCATTCTGTACATCTACTGAACACTCCATTAGGAGGTTATAGACAAAGGATACTTCTGGGTTTTCGTAGTTAAGATCTTGTACAGGTGATTGTCCAATCGATCCTAGAACCGAGTTCACGCTGGACAGTTCGGTGTCAGTATTATAAATAGTTGGAACTGGTTCCGGGAAAGTTGATGCAGTCATAAGTACTCAATAGCTTGTTGTAAATATTCTTTGTTGTCTCGGAAGTAACCTAAACCTAAGTTACAACTTCGGCAGAGTAGACCACGAACTGTGCCAGTGGTATGGCAATGGTCTATGTGCAGGACTTCTCCTGCTCGTGGCTCATCACCACAAATTTTGCATTGATTATTTTGATCACTAATTAATTGTTGCCAGCCTTCGTAAGTAAGTTTATATCTTTTCCATATAGACTCACATTTATTGCAGATGCCTCTTTTAATTGATCTGTTATCAATGCCACCACATTGGCGACATGACATTGATTATCGTTCTCAATAAGAATGAATAAAAAAAAAGGGACCCGAAGGTCCCCGTAGTTATCAGCTAGTAGGTGCTAGCCGAGTTGTGCTTGCCGCAGGAGGGTAAGCATTGGTGCTCCACTGCTCAGTCTCAGACTTAACAGTAGAACCGAGTACAGCGGTGCCGTACCCTTTTGCAGTCTTAGCGACGCTGTAGCGAGTTGTAGTTGCCATAATTATTTAGCAGATTTATTTTCAACAGAAACCTCACCAGGAGACTCTGTAAGTGTCCGACCTGCCTCAAGACCAACAAACGGATCTTTGGTGTCGGATTTAGTCAATCCAATTGCTGGATCAACTGTCACCGTTGTTGATGTACCAGGAGTTGCTGGCATATCAAGCAGCCTGCAGTTCAATAGCAGCGGCAGGGTTCAACCAATCGGCACCCATTGCCAAGCGACCGATGATCATGTCGCCTTGATACATAGCCTTCACATCGCCACCGGTTGTCTGAACAGAAGGGCCGATGCCTTCGACAACAGCAGCTGCGTCACGACCGTAGATAAGACCACAGTGAGCACTGAAGTCACCGGAGTAATCGTTGTTCTCACCATTCACACGAGCAACAGTACCAGCCATAAATGGAAGGTTGTTAGAACGCTTGATGGAGATACCAGCAATCTCATAGAGACCTTCACCGGAGTTCATGTTGCCCTGTGAGGAGCCGTAGTCACGGTTAAGGATGTTGCTGTCCACTTGCGAAATCAACGCATAGTACTGTCGTGGTGACAGGACTGCGGAACGTCCAGCGCGTGGCACATTTTTTTCATCGAGAATTGAAGCGGCCTCGAAGAAGCTATCAACAATTGCTTGTGCATTGAACTCATTACCTGCACCCAACTTGATCACAGAACCACCGGGCTCAGGGCCTGGAGCTGCAGTGATGGGGTGTGCCTGACGTGCAGACAGAGCAATGGTACGGAAGATTTTCTTGTCGTATGCCTCGGCAAGAGCGTGACCGATCTTGGCAGAGATCTCACTACGCAAAGAATAATGCGCAAGGGTCTCGTCCAGGTCATACAAGAATGCTGATGCGACCAGAAGGTCATCCATCAAGACAGTCTTCTCAGCCACTGGAGGATCACCAGAGCCAAGGATAGGAGTACCAGGCTGATGATAATCAGCAGTCATACGTCCTGTGTAGATGAACTGCAAAGACTTGCCGTTCTTAAGAGTACGATTCTGCACGGTGCCTTTGGCGATGCAGGAAGATTCGTAAGCTTTGATCATTTCGCCACTGAACAACTTGAGATAAGTTGCATACTTAGCGTCGTAATCTGCTCCACCTTGGGTAAGCCCAAGACCAGGAGTTTTGTTAATGTTACCAGTTGCCGTGATACTCGCGTTAGGAGGAGTACCAGGAAGAGGGGACCATGTTGAAGCCATTGTAATTAATAAAAGAGAGTTGTTTACTTTGAACTCTCAACGCGTTGAGTTATTTAATTTGTATGCGTTCTTTCACGCCGTCGACGGCTGAGGGTATCCACCTTAGTGGGCCTTAGCCAATGCCATGCGGGAGAGTCGAACTCCCGCTACACCTTATGGCTTAACTATCATGCACCAACCATCATTCTTACCACCAGGAGACCAACGAGGTTCCCAATGTGCATAAGAATACTTAAGGCTTGCACCATTCAAGTTAGATGTATAACCACCACTGACAAGATTAGCCTCGCCATTTGGGTCATTCATAATTACACCACCTTCATAAGTACCAATAACCACAGTCCAATGCCCGCCGCCACTAGGAGCGGTGTATGGCCCGTGATGTAACCAACCAGTACCAACAGGACGACCATTATCAATTTCGTTCTGTAAGGTTTGGGTTGAAGCATTAGTTACAAAGGATGGGTTAAGTCCTAAGGAACGAAGACAAGCAAGCTGTGCTGATGCATCAGTTGTATCTCCATACTTAGAACGGATACGGTTATACTCATCATCGTTCTGTACCTTTCCCCAATACATAGCAATCATTGCCATGGATGAAGAGAAGCATTCACGATAACCAGTACCAGAAGCGTTATCATTCTGTGATTGATAGGGAACAAGTAGAGGATTAGCTACTAACCCTTCTGGTTTAGTCCTATATTTTTGTCCAAAAATTTCAAGGGTAGTAGGATCTACCTGTGTCTCCAGCCATTCAAAGGCTTCAAATTGATGACTCTCTTCTTTATAGTAAAGAGCAGCATCTGTAAGTTTAATCATTTCTCGCTAGCGTAAAGGGCGAATGACTGTGCAGTTATGTACATCATGAGTTCTCCTGCTCTATCCCCAGTACATTTATCTGCCTGAGATCTAAAGCATCCGAAAAGAACACCACCGACTATTAATAACTGAACAGCTATAACTCCAGCGACCAAGTTAAAGGCCGCTCTTTTCATTAGGTAGCAACTTTCTCTACTGCATCAGGTGACACCTTGATACATTGAGCAAGTTGGTTTGCCTTTGTTGCGTCAGGTGCATTCACTGGAATGAACAACCTATCACCTGTAGTCTTCACTGTGTATTCAACTGTAAGTCCTGCGTAAGCCATAATAATTAATTAGTTTAATTTAAGATACCACTACAACTGAGATGTTTGTTTGTGGTGAGTTGGATGAGTTTGCACTGCGGACAGTACATTGAATCTGTGTCTGACCTGTCCCAATAAAGGTGTAAGTAGCTGATGCCTGGTTGTCTGGAGTATCTATTTGTGCACTACCCCTTCTAACCTCCCACTTATATGTAAGGTCAGTAGCGTCACCGCCAGTCACTACAGCAGTAAAGGTCTTACTGTCCATAACAGAAGCCATGACTTCTGCAGGATTAACAGCGACCTCACCTATCTCAGTAGGCTCCACAACTGTCTTGATACCACTACTGCTATTCACAACAACAACAGGATCAGATCCATCACGAGCTTGTGATTGAAATTTGACCTCTCCAGTTTCAGTCAGCGTATAGGTAACATCGTTCTTAGAATTGGTAGTGTTAATCC
>WLWE01001432.1_pt1 | contig 17538 bp, 23 predicted proteins | sample 6718301 | NCBI WGS metagenome assembly WLWE01 (sample SAMN12718691, study PRJNA515312) | sponge metagenome | isolation source: marine sponge | host: Mycale hentscheli | place: New Zealand: South Island, Marlborough, Capsize Point | collected 2003-05-01 | reverse complement strand
TCCCCATTCTACATCATTCTGCGCAGTTCCCCACCAAGAATAACTATAAACTAAACCCCAATTTGATGTGTTCGCTGTTATACTCATAATTTATTTCTACGTTTAGCGTGTTCGTTTGTGTCCACATTCTTTTTTCTTTCTAAATATTGCTTCAATTTAACAATATATTTTTCTTTTATTTTATATCTCATAAAGCCCAACCACCAAAATCAGCACCACTTTGATCAGGATAAAAATCATCCTCTGTATTTGCGTTATACTCTGGATACGTGTCTTGATTATATACCATAAAATTTGTAAAATTATTAGTATAAAATTGAGCAATATCTCTATATTTATTTGTCAAATAATCTACTTCTTCTTTGCTTACGCTTTCACTAGATTCACTTATATGTTTATACACCCCTCCATTAGCTACTGTATAAGCAGCAAAAGGCATATAATAAACCAAAGCCCAATAAATAGTCATTGGCTTCACATAAGTCTCTAAAAGCGTTTTATAAGCTGCATTTGCTGGGTCATTTATTCCTGATATAATTAAAGCCTGTAATTTTTCATAAAGTTTAGTCCCTAAATAAATCTGAACCTCTGTGTCCATTGATATCTCTATCATGTAAACAAATTTATCAGGATCAATATTTCCTGAAAGAACAGAATATCTTTTAAGATCTTTAGTTGTTACAAATAATGCTGTTGCCATTCTTTTCTTATTTTACGCCTGGATAATGCCCTTCATTTGGCATATCTATCGGAGCAATTTGGCTCTCTCTCGTTCCCCATGGGTTTTTCTGATATGTTTTAGGTATTGTTCCTGTTTTTATATAATCTTTTAACTCTTTGCTAGGCTCTGTATTAGTTCTCAAACGATATAAGACTTGTTTCCAAGCGTGGCGGCAGTAAACCCCTCCTTTGAATTTAAACAGATCGTAAGGCTCTCCTTTATGACCTAACTGTTTGTTTACTCCCTCTCTACTAGCTCTATCAATATCCTCTAATCTATAAACAACGTTTTTGTCTGATAACTTCATCATATTATCGCAAAAAGTTCTAGATTTGTTTCCTATTATGTTTGGCTTTTGAGATTTCTTAAAATACTTATATCTAATTTTATAATTTTTAGAATCTAAATAAGAAAACCCATTAGGATCAGCAAATATTTCATCTTTAAGTTTAGTGAACATTGATTTCTTTTCTACTATTGAAGCAGTTGCCCATTCCTCATCAGATACATTTTCTTCGCAGTATTCTCTAGAATCAACTTCTTCCCATTCTTCACTCATTACCTCCCCTGAAAGATGTTCTAATAATACTTCTCCTTGTTCTTCAGTCAGTTGAGGTTGTTTAGATAATTCTACTCCTGTTTCTTCTTCTGCTACATCTTCATCTACTCCTTCTAATTGATCTAAATCATTAAATGATAAAGGTTTTAAGGTTTTAAAATATAGTTGTAAAGAAATATCATTAATAGCTAATATCTCATCCATGCAATCTATTATCTCATCTTGATAACATTTTATAACTACATTATCAAATAATAAAGTTGCTGTTTCTATTTCATCTGCATTATTTCCTAAACCATCATTGCCATCTCTCACTCCTAATAGCATTGGAGAAGTTACTCTATGCCCAACTATCAATTTTCTAAAACACTCGTTAGAAAGGTATTCATAATGGCTAGGAGCATCATTTAAAGGAATGTCATCAACAGTTGTTTTAGATTCCTGATTTTGATTGAATGCAACAATTACTTTTTCTCCTCTTGCTCCAGTTAGTTTATTTAGAACATCAGATTTAACTTGCATCATCTTTTCAGGATCTGGAACTCCGTTGTTAAAATTCACTACTTTTGTGCCTGAAAAACCATTTATACAATCATTAATTAAATAATCTCCTATTTCGTTTTCTAATTTAGCATAAGGTAAAGCCCCAGCATAATCAGGAGAATTGTAATAGTAATGCCCAGGAGTATAAGGAGATAAAACATATAGCTCAACTCCTTTTTTATTTCCATGTCCAAATGCTGCTATCCTTTCAGGTTTTTCTGTTGGTTTTATATTAGCCCAATCGTTTGAATAGTACCAAGCCTCTATTTCCCCTTCCTCATTACATTTTTCTGCTCTTAATGTTTCCATTGGAAAATGATGAACTTGCTTTACTTTGCCTTTATCATAAACAACTTGAAAACAAGCCATTCCTAATATTTTAAAATCTTTTATAAATTTTCTCAAATCTTTCTTTTTGAATAAAGAAATCATTTGTGCATATTGTTCTGGTCTTCTAGATGCATCTAAAGCTGCAATCCCTCTACCATAAACCATATTAGTTACACCATTTATGATAGCATTGTTTGAAGTAGAATTTATATAAAGATCTATTAAGTAATTAAAATAGTCGTTATCTATGCCATATTGCACCCAATCTTTATGCTTGACCTCTGCTATTACTGGAGATGTATATGCGCTTAAATTCGCTATAAATACGTTTTTATCTATCATAATACTATATATTCATTTGAAGTTTCGTGTTCTGTATATTGCCCCTGATTAATTGAATAAGTGCTTAATGCTTGATCAGTGCAGAAAATAACATCTCTGTAAATAATACTCGATCCATTTAATACTTCTAAAGTATAAAAAGTCCCTTCTTTTAAAACAGGGCTAAATGTAATTGATGTCTGCAAATAGTACTTTGTTTTTGTAAAAGTAGGGTTATAAGTAACAGATGTGTTTTGATCTTCATCTGTTATAATAAGACTAGTAGCTGTATATTCTCTAGGAATAAACTTAAATGTTTGAGCAGTAGCATCAGTCTTTAAAATTATCATTATACTTTTCTTTATTTAAAAACCGATTTATAGCATTTTTGTTTTATTATCAAAAAAAAAGGAGAACAAAATTGCCCTCCTTAATTTTAAAAAATAAAAAAACTGATTAAACTCCTACAACTACAACTGTATTAGTAGTATCTCCTATGATAGTTGGATCAATAAAATTAGCTGGAGATTTCTCTGTTCCAGTAATTGTTAAATTGTACCCATTTAAATCACCCATTGCTTGCCCAGTAGCAGTATTTACCTGTACTTCGCATCCATTTTCAATACCAGCTAAAAAATAATTTCCATTGTAGTCTTGAAAGATAATTTGTGGTCTTCCATAAGATAACAATTTCATTTGCGCTGTTGTAGTTTTATCTTGTTTTTTTAGAACTACTGTTCCTGTTTGTGTAAAGAAACTAGTTCCGTTTTCTCTTGAGTTTTCGTTAGTTTGCTCAAAACCATTTGCTCCTTTAAGATCAAATTTGTAAAAAGTTAAAGCAGAAGCAAAAGCAGTAATTTCATTAGTTGCATCAAAAGATGCTGTATCTAATAAATCGCTTGTATATTCTCCATTTATGTAGATAGCTATAATGCCGCCTACTGAATCTTTACATGGTTCTAAACGCCCTAAATTAACGTCACATGCCATAAGTTATATATTTATAAGTTAATAATATAAAGGGAGCTTTTACGCTCCCCTTATTTAGTTTAATTATCCTGCGTAGTAAACTACGTCAGCTCCAAATCCTATAGCAGAAGCAGCAGTATACCTCATAACAAGTCTCACATTTTGACTTCCATCAATAGGTGTCATGTCAATTAATCTAACCTCATTGTAGTCAGATAATAGTCCAGTACCAAAATATAGATTGCTTATTTCAGCAGCCATCATAGTATCATCAGACATTCCTCTAGCTACAAAGATCGGAATTCCTCCAAAAGATAGAGTTCCGTTGTTATACCATTGCGTTCCTTTGTTATCAGTACCAGCAGCTCCAATAGTAGCAGTAAATCCGCCTAAAGCTCTAATGTATAATTTAGCAGCTTTGTTTGATACATATAATCTCAAATCTTCTTTTCCGTAAAGAGCATTTGGAATTGCGTCTACAACTTCTTGCATTTTATCAATAATGTTAGTTGCTGTTAAAGCAACAGCGCCAGCTACATCAATAACATCTGCATCAGCAGCTGCAAGAGTTTCTAATCCATCATATTCTCCAAGCACTGCACCGCCTAAATTTCCTTGCCATAATATAGTTTCATTTTGCGAAGCAACTTGAGACGCTACATGACCAACTATGTATTCTCCAAATGAACTTGGTAATCCATTAGGGTTGAAAGCAGAGTAGCCCATCTGTGCAGCATCCCACGTGTTGATAAAATCTGACTTACATAATTGTAAGTTAACTTGGAATTCTGATGGCTGTATCACTTTATCAGATAAAGTTACTGAAGAAGTTGCATTGAAATCACATTCTCCTGGAGCAATAAGTCCAGATCCTACAGAAACTTTTTGCAAAGCTTGTTTGTATTTTACATTTGGAAGAACTGTAATTCCTCCATCATCAATAGTTGATGCACTTAAAAGAGCAGCAGAAATATAAGGTCCCGCTTCTCCAGCAAAAGTTGAGCCAGTAGTGTCAACTACTGTAGCTAAACTAATTTTTTTTAATTCTGACATAATTTTAATTTTTGGTTTTTATTTATTTTATTTATTAAATAATTTTGCAAATACTCTATCTTGAGTATTCATTTGTCTGTTTTGAGCATATAGATTCATATCTACTTTATTTTTTGCTTCAGGATTATGTTTAAAAGGTTTAACTTCTTCAGATAATTCAACCTCTTTAACTTCTTCTTTAACCTCTGCAGATAATTCTTCTTTTGATTCTTCTTTAGAATCCTCTTCCATATACTCTTTATCTTCTCCTAATCTTGATTTAAGATCTGCAATTGCATCTTCTAGGTTTTTGATACGTTTTTCCATACCAGCCCAATCTTCAACATCTGCTTCTTTTCCATCATCTTTAGCTTCTACTTCATCAATTTCTTTATCTTCTACTTCCATTTCTTCTTCCTCTTTCAGTTCTTCTTTTACATCATCAATAATTCCTTCTTCTACTACGCAAACATACTTGCCATCCTCTGTTAAATATTCTCCAGCTGGGACAGGTATTCTTTCGTCTTCATCTGATATAATAAAGACTTCATTTCCTTTTTCAAATTTTTCTGCTTCAAAACGTGTCCCGTTTTCTAGCTTCATTTCTTCTAGTTTTATTTCCATTCCTAAAAGAACTTTTACTTTGTTTAGAGTACTCTCTGCTTTCATATTAAATTAATTTATATTATTAAAACCTTTTTTTATTTAAACTGTTGTAAATTCAACCATTTTGCCCTGTTGTATTGCCTATCCCTTGATTTTGCAGATCTCCATTGCAACATTTAGAATTATAAGTGTTGTCTTTACATAAGCAACCTCTTTTCCCTCCTGTTGGGCTTGTTCTACTTACTGTTGGTATATTATTCCTGTTCTTGTATGACATCTATTATTTTTTGCAATAAAATTTCTTGTTCGCTTAATTTATCTTGTTGTTTATCTTGAGGTCTATTAAGTTTGTCTGCAAAGTAGCCTTCTATTGAAAAGCCTTTTACTTTGTTTTCTTTAACATAATTATTCCAGATTTCCTCATTATCTACTTTCATTGATACCATCCAAGTCCCAACAGGCATGTCTAAACCATATTTTCTAGATTTATCATGAACTTCATCTTCAACTAGCCATGATTCAACTACTGTCATTCCTGATAATTTCTCCTCTGTATGTTCTAGAGTTGCTTTACTTTGATTGCCTTTCTTTAAAAACATTTGAGAAGCTTTAGCAACAGTATCTTTTGAAAAGTATATATAAAACTCATGACCATTAGAATTTCTGTATATAGGCTTGTCAGGAATCAAAGCTGCTCCCATTAATATTTTCTTTTCTTTAGAAACTTCTGCAAGTCTAATTTGTTCCTGATTCTTCAAAGCTATGAAGTCTACTTCAATTGCTGGATTTTCTACTACGCTGATAGCATCTATTCCTGAAAGCTCTTGTTCTTCATCTATTACTAATTCTATAATATCCATTTGTATTTTATTTAAAAACCTTTTTTTTTGATTTATGTTATATTAACCTCCTAAAGTTGCGCCTTGAATAATATTATTTTCTAAACTTTGAGCTGTTGTAACATCTTGAGAAACTACAAATGCCTGAATTGGTTGTTGTTGTTGCTGCCCAATTGCTGATGCTATTTGACTAGGTCCTCCTTGCCCTACTATATTGAATGATGGAACTTGAGGTTGAGGAGCAGAAGCAGTTGCGCTTAATCCTCCAGATCCGCTTGAGCCTGTTGGTTTAGTAGAAGCTATTTTTGCAATATTTGTGGCAGCAAACGCGCCAGCTAAACCAGCTTGTATAAATGGATATGCTGGAAATAATTTAGTTATTGGGCTATCTTGAGCAGTTGTGAAAGCATTTTGGACTCCTTCATAACCACTTATAGTTGCTTGACCAATTGCCATTGCTTTTCCCAATTTACTTCCTTCTCCAGCTATTTCTTCAACTAAAGCCATAGTATTTTTTGCAATTCCTAGTTTTGCGCTTTGAACTCTTTTATCTAATTCAATTTCTTTATCCGATTTTTCTTTTTTTGCTGCTATGTCAGCATCATCAAATCCTTTTTGTAAAATGCTTAATTTTTCTAGATAGGCAAATTCTAAATCAAATTGCGCATCTTTATCATCTTTGGCAAGTTCCATCAAAGTTTCATATTCTAATTTTAGAGCATCTCTTTGCGCTTGTCTTTTTTGTTCCTCATCTATAATTGTAAACTCTTTTATTTGTTTTAAATTATCTTGATGCTCTTTTTCTAACCTTTCAATCTCTGCATTTTTTTCTTTCTTTTTTGCTATTTCTTCATTAGTTGCAGTAATTATTTGAGTTTGCAATAATCTTTGGCTTCTTAATTTTTTAGTATCAAGATTAATCAATTCAGCTTGTAATTGAGCTAGTTTGTCTTTATCTGCAATAGTATTTTTTCCTTGAGCCATTTCTAGCTCTTGAGCTTGTATTAAAAGCTTTTTAGCATTAATTTCTTTTTGAGTTATTTCTTCTTCAATAGCTTGCGCCTTTTTTAACAGGGCTACTCTTTCTCCAGCAGTATATTGATCTCTTTTTTCTGCTTCTAGTCTGATATCATTTATCTTTCTGTTTGCTTCAGCTCTTTCAGTTAATAAATCTCTTTCAATATGATGCGCCTTTTGTCTTGCTTTGGTAACTTGATCAATTGCTTTAACTTCTTTTACAGTTTCATCAACAAATTCTTTAACTGAATTTTTAGCTCCTATTACCGCATCCTTAACAGTCTTAAAAGGGTTTGTAACAAACTTTAACAAGCCTTTGCCAAGACTTTTAATAGATTCCATTGGATTAGATACAGCATCAATTATAGCTTCTCCTAGATCAGCAAATGAATCCATTATTTGTTTAGTAATTGCTCCTAATACAGCTAATCCTCTTTGCAGTTTTTCTTGACCTTCTTCACTTTGAGTAAATGCAGCAGCTAAAGAAGTAACAGCTAGAACAAATGCTCCAATACCTGATGCAATCCAAGCCACTCTTAATAGTTTCATTCCTCTGGTTGCGCTTGTTATACTACCAACAAAATTTTGCATTGCTGATAATGCTCCGCCAGTTGCTTTATCTACAAAACCTAAAACTCCAGTTAAATCTTTTTGATTTTTTACTGTTTCTTTTAAATCTTTATTAGCTTTCGCTTTTTCTTTATTTATATCAGATCGATCTTGTTTTTCTTCTTTTAAGTGTTTTTTTGTTTTTTTAATATTATCATTTAATGCCTTCCTTCTTTTTATATCTGTCTTTGCAGTATTTTCTAATAATCTTTCTTGCTCGCGCAATTGCTGATTTAAACCTTTTATAATTTCATCTGACTCTTCAATGCTTTTATTTAAAGCCTCTACTTCCTTTTGCGCCTTTTTAGTTTCTGCGCTTACAACAAATACTTTTTTTATTGCCATTTTGTTTTTCTTTTTATTTGTTCAAAACCTTCTTTTAATGATTGAGGTAATTTATTCTTTCCTTTAGCTATTTCTATTGTTTCACTTACTCCGTAAAACTGATCTATATTTAATAATTTTAAAATAATCATATTGTAATAAGTTCTATTTGGCTTTTGTTATTAGTCAAGTTTATATTTAAACTATTTATTCTAAATTGTTGTCCGTTTATAACAAATATATCTGCAAGCGTATAATTAAGAATAATGCTTAATGGTAAAAAAGCAGTGTATTTAACTAATCTTGAGTTTTCTTTAAATAAGTTTTCTATATAAGTGCTATAGTAATTTTGATAAAGAGTACCTGTAAAATCATTTGTTGTTGTATACTCATTAAATTCATTACTGAAATTTATATTTGTAGTAGAGGTTGCAGCAGATAAAGCAACGCTATTAGAAGGCACTATATAACTTGTAAGGGGTACTTTAACAGTTGGACTTGATAAAAAAGCTATAGTTGTAGTTCCAGCGCCTGATTGTAAAATAGGATAAAATAACAAAGGAGAACCAATATAAGATTGTTGATTGTTATTTACACTATATCCCCATTGAGCAGTAGTTATCGTTTGTCCTGATGTATCTTGAACATCAAGTAGTCTTTCGAACATCATATGCTCAAAAGGAGCTTCTACTTTATAAGTACCTCCATCTAAATTTAATGATGTGCTATAAGATTCCGTTCCCCATTGTTGCACATTTAATTGTTCGTATTGAGAAGCTAAAAATGTTTTTAGCCCTTTATATCCAAATTTTATTTCTTTGTAAGGCAATGCTACATCAACAGAACTTGTATTTACATCTATGTATTTTGTAATATCATAAGTTGTTGAAGTTGCATAAAAGTTGTCTAATGTATCTACATATATACTTCCATTATCTTTTACATAAGCCACAAGATTAAACATTTTAAAAAGACCAGTTAAAAAATCAATAATAGTTATATCTGGAGTTTGTAACTTTATAATAAATTGAAAAGCATTTGCAGCAGAAAACCCAGTCAAACCAAAAGTATCAGTAACAACGCCAGTACCATCATTGTTTCTAACTGTCCAAGTGAAATTGAAGGTAGTAGCAACGCTAACAAATAAACCCACTGTATAGACTCCAGCAGCTTCAGTTGATAATCCAAAAGCGCCTCCACTTTGATTTGTAGATAAAGTAACATTTCCTGTATGATTTGCAAGTTGGATAAGTTGTCCATCTCTATAAACTAAAAGCGTGTATTGAGTTGAATTACTGGGAGCTACTGATAATTGTAATAAAGTATCTGTGTTAATATAGTTTTGAAATGTACTGGAAACAGTTAAAGCAGATGCATTTGTAATTGAACCCCAAGTACCAGATGCTAAACTCCAACCTGTTACGTTTTGAGGATTGAATGCTGGGGATTGTTCTCCAATACCTACAGAGCCAGACTTTCTATGCAACCACATAAACAAATTATAATAAGGTTCGTTTGTAGTATTAAAAAAATCATCACTAAAATTTATATTGTATTGCGATTCTATTGCTGTTATAATTTTATTTATTCTAATAGCATATTTTAAATCAGAAAATAATACTCCGTGAAGATGCGAACCCGCTCCTGTATGATTAAATAAGTTACCTGTATCTGGTAAGTTTTCTCCACTATCATAATATAATCTTTTTGTGTGTGTAATTAAAGGAGCTATAATATCAGTAGTAGAAGGGTCAACTTGCAGTTTAGACTGTATATTAGTTGCATCATAATTAAGATTTAAAGAATCGAGATTATCTAAATTAGATAATTTGTCTCCGCCTAATATATCGTTAAGCGTTATTGTTTCTCCATAAAAAACTACTTTATATGAGTAAGCTTTATTGTCTTTCATTGCAACAGAATTAAGCTTTACTTTGCCTTTTTTAAAATTTACTCCATTTAATTTAAGCGTTGCTGATACTCTGACTCTTGCATCAAAACCTCCACTTATATTCCAATTGTAGTAGTGCTTAAATATCTTATTATTAGTTGAAGAAGCTGGTAAACTAAATTGCTGGCTAAATGCAGTAAAAACTTTAGCCACATCTTTAGCATTAGTAATAGTGTCAGTTATAGTTACACTCTCATCCTTAAACAAATCTACTCTTGTATTACTTATATATAGTTCTACTACTTGCATTTATCTTATGTTGTTTATTGTATCAAAAGCAAAACTTAAATCTATCGTGTAATTTATAACCCCATCTGTAACACTTGTTTTGTAGTTTATATTTTTAGATTCTATATTTACCCCTAGTGTTTGTTGGTTATATTTTATCCATACTTTCTCGCTTAAAAATAGTTGCTTAAATACTTCATTATAACTTTCAGGATAATAACCGCTATTAACTGTTAATGTTTGATTTCCATTTTTAGTTAATAATTTCTTTTGACGATCATATGTTTGATATGTTCCATTACTTACTATGTTAGACTTATACATTTCTTCATTTGTATTCATTGCAAGTTTTGAATTCTTAAACATCCATATGTCTTGATAAGCCCCAAACTTATTTATAAATGTTAGTTTATAAGGCGTGTATTTGCATTCTGATATATTTTCAACTCTTAAAACTGTAACGCCTTCCACTGCGTTAATAATAACTTCATCAACAGGATAAATAGTTTCATTTCTTAAAAATTCTTGTATGCATGAATTATCTTCATAAGTTCCTCCAGATTCTTCTACTCTATCTCTATAATCATCTACATCAGCAGAAGCAGTGCTTACATATTGTATTTGGTCTTGTATCTTTAATCCAACTGTAGGAGTCCAAACATATATCTGCTCTCCTTTATTAAAAAAAGCAACAGAGGTTGTGTTTTCATTGTCTACTGGAACTCTTAAAGCATCATCATCTGATTTTAGTATTGTTGTATTTGATTGTAAATAACCTTGTAGAAATTGAGGATTAGAACCATCTTCAAAAAAACCATATCCATAAAAGGCTCTTAATCCAAGAACATCTACTACATTATAAGTAGTTAATCCTGTTTGAGTTGTTAGTCTATAATCTACATATACTGTAGTGTTATCATATAAATTTGCGCTTGATAATGAAGTTGGATATGTTCCATCGAATTCTGCTGGTATATAATCTTTTATTAGCTCTGAAATTTCAAAACTTACTTTTTGATTTATAGCTGTTGAAGTTAGTGTGTATTGAGGGTTACCTTGCCAGCTTGTTTCTGCTCCCCCTTCGTATATTCTTATTTCAATAGTTGCTCTTGGGAATAATAAAAGTGTTGTTGCATTTACGAAGTATGGACTTCTTACGTTTATTTTACTCATTGTTTATTTTGTTTTATTTTATTGCCGAATAGCTTCCCCATTTTGAATCTTCTTCTAATACTGTATTAATATATAAATCAAATTGTTTTACTATTTCTTTATCTAGTTCATTAAACGCTTTTAAAAAAGGTTTAGTAAAAAATAATGTTGGAGCAATACCTTGGTAAAAGATTCTATCTTGCAACCAATAAGCGATAGTTGTATAACCGCCTTTAGCATATCTTCCTTTCTTATCTCTAAACCTAATATTCTTTTTCTTTGCCCATCCTTTTAAACTTTCCATTGGTGGTCTTTTATTCTTATAAGAAAACTTTGCTGCTAATCCATCTTTTCCTGTAAATACTGAATTTGTTTTCTTTCCTTTTTGTTTTGGATTCTTTGCTCTTGCTTTCATGGGATTTGATCCATATACCCCAGCATCTAAAAACATTCCATATTCTTCCATCCAGAATTCTAAATCATAACCATCTCTATTTTCTTCTACTCTATAAGTTATGTTTTCAGCTAAACTACCACTTGCTATATTATTTCCGCTTTGCAATTGCCTGACAGCTCCATTAACAACCTGATGACCTATCTTTTGCATTTCAGCTTTTAATTCTTTTAACATATAGTCATGTCATTAGGAATTAACACATTGAATGTAACAGTCCATCCAGCTAATTTGTTTTCAAATCTATCAACAAAAGGCTCTAATGTTGGATCTCCATCTAATTGATATTTATCTACATATAGATCTCCTCTTAATAATAATTCTAATAATCTATTTGCTACAGCTAATTGAGTATTAAAAACATCTTGTTCATTATTGTTTCCTCTGAATTCTCCTGGTATGCCATCAGCATAATTCTTGCTTTCATTTACTAAATCCATACATAATAAAGAAACGCTAAAATTCCAAACATTGCTTTGCATTGTAGCTCCTGAAATCATAAAATGAGATAAAGGAAATATAGTTTGTTTATTTAAATCAACTTCCATTAGATCTCCATAAGTAACTGTATTAACAAATTCATCTAATTGTAATGTTTCTCTAATTTTGTTGGATAGGTTATAAAATCCTTGCATATTATTTAAATTTACGTTTTATCATTCTTTCTTCTAATTCTATTTTTTCTTTTTCAAATGCCAAATACATTAAGCATTGGTGTAGTTTATATTTTGTGATGGTATCAAATCTTGTAATGTCTCCTTGAGCAAGAGTATAGAGTTCTGAATAACTTCCCCACTTTCTTGCGAAACCGCTTCTGTCATCTGTTCCTTGTTGATCTCGTTCTGTAAATAGTTCGGGATATAACTCAACAATTCGTTCGTTAAATTGTAAAAAAAAACCATTGATCCCAATGCAACGCTTAATGGCATATCTTTCATTATATCGCTATAAACATGGCTTCCTTCATAATCTTCTATAATATATTGGTTGGATAGTTTTTTCTCTATTGGTCTAAACAAAACAGCCATTGCTTTATGCATGTTCCCCCAATCATTTATGTAGTTTGTTATATCTTTATTTTCTCCATAAGTGATATCATCTAGCTTTGGAATAAATCCAAATTTTTTCCCATACAATTCAAATGAATTAATAAATTTGTGTTCTGTTTCAAACAGCTCATTTAATTCTGCAGCTATATGATCAACATCTGTCGCTTTCATTCTAGCTAGATCAGGAGAAGATACTTCTAATAAACATTTAATTAGATCTTCTGCGCTAGGGTTTTCTATTTGTATGAATTTTTGATAGTTTCCTAACTTAATATATTTTAATGAAATAGGTACAGAAATCATGAAGAGTCTTTATTATATAACCAAAAAAGGAGATTAATGTATAACTAACCTCCCTTTTTCACTAATAAATCAAAAAACTAACTCAATTTATCATAAATATGTTCATACAATTCATATATCTTTTCATGCACTTTGTTTTGGGAATATATTTCTGTTCCCTTTTTTATTTTTCCAGATGAATTAATATAAATCTTAACTAATGGCTTTTTTCCTTTACTAATAGGATGAGGATAAATAAAGATATAGTTTTTTAAACACCAACTTATTTTATCCATTAATTTCCTATCCACATAATAAAAGTAATGCAATCATTCCAAAAAAACTAATTGTAAATACTTTCATTGATGCTTCGTACTTTTTATTGTTCATAATGTTTCTTTTAATTTTTTATATTCTAAATGATAATCAATACTTTCCTCTACTAAACCCCATAAAGTCCAATAAGCTAATTCTGTAATATTTTTTGCTGTTTCTCCTGTTTGTTCTATATGAAAATCTGAACAACCTTGATCAGAACATATTCTCCAACAATCATAATAATAGATTATTTCATGTTCTATGCGTTCGTGAATGAATTGATGCATTTCTTCAGATATATCTTGATCATTTTCAAATTCTGAATCTTCTATAAATTCACCTATTGAATCTTTTAAATCGCTTATAAAATCGTATTTGTTAAATCTTTCCATTATCTTGATTTTATTTCTGTTATAACTTGTTTTAATATATTTCTATTAAATTTAGTATTGTTTAATTGGCAAAATTGATATTGTTTCCATAAATCTTGAATTGTCCAATGTTTGAAAGAGTTTGTCATTTTGTTTGCTTTTATTGTTATTAATACTTAAATATAAACAATATTGTTAATAAAAACAAATAAACATCAATAAATAAAATATTCTCCCTTATTTGGGTTCTCTAATTGATAGGCTACTGCATACCTTAAGGCATCAATAGTATGATTAAATTTATCTATTGGAGTTTGAGATTTCTTTTCTAACCATGAATAGTTATTTAGTTCTTTAACTATCTCTGTGCTTTCAGGATCTATTATTAAATCATAGTCTTGTAATAAGCTGATTCCAAATATAACTGATCCTTGCCCTTTGATTGTTGGAACTATATTACAATGCCTGGATAGTTCATTTATAAGCCTAGGCTCTGCGCTGTCAGCTACGATTAGATTCTGACCAGCAAATTGTTTATTAAGTTGAGCAATGTTGCTTGTTGTTAGATGTGTCTTATAAAAACATAACTTTACATAAATCTTTCTATTTTTTTTATCTATGCTAGTTTTTAATAATACTGATGGATCTGCTGAAAATCCATAATCTTGGCCTAGCACAACAGTTGAAACTTCTTGAAACTTGCCTATTGTCCAATTGCTAAATATGACCCCCTCTGCTTTTTCTAACCATCCTCCTAATATTTGATGATCGTATTTTGCTGGTCTATTGTTTTTTATATCTTCTATTCTTGCTAAATAACTATCTGACAAGTTCTCTATGTTATCTAGGTATGTAGAATGAATATAAGTAACATTTCCTTTACTTAAATTACTTTTTGAATCAATGCCCTTACTTTCAAAAAAACGCTGGTAAATCCAATGTTCCTTGGTTGCTGGATTTAATACTAACATTATTCTATTGTCTATGCCTTTTTTTCTTACTGATAAATCTATTTTGTCAAAGATAGATTCATCAACTAATTCTTCAGCTTCATCCATTACCCAAGTTGTTATACCTTGCAATGATTTTAGATTAGCTGTTTGATCTCCTGAAGATGTTTTGATTCCTCTGAATAATATTTTTGATCCTGAATTCTTATTTATTATTTCATCTTTAGTTATATGAAACATATGATTTAATTTAAGAAGATCAATCTTTTCTTTGAATTCTGGAATAATAGAAATGTTTGCTGATCTTAAGGTATATCTAGTAAATAAGATAGTATGCCCTTGCTCTTGAGTTAAAAGCAATAGCATGGTATTGATGGCAAAGGATTTCCCAGATCCTCTGCCGCCAGTTATAATAAAGTATCGTGAGTCTACTTTATCCCATACCAAAAATTTATCCCTTATTTTTAATTGCACTAATTAAATTCTTGAAGTTTACATTTATTTCTCCTGAAGTATTTAAATCAATAGCTTGGTTTTCTTGATATCCTCTTGCCTTGCCTTTTGTTTTTAAATAAAATATTGTTGCGCTAGTTGATCCTTCTTGGATTTGTTTATGCAATTGGCTTTCTGCAAAATCTAAAGCAACATTTTGAATTAAATCAACTTTCTTTTTAAATTCTTCATCTTTATTATACCAATCATAATAGGTTGATCTATGTATATTAGCGTTCTTACAAGCAGTTGTTACAACGCCTAAACTTTTTTCTAATGCTTCAATTAACTTTTCTTTTATAGTGTCGGATTTGTTCATTTTTTATTTTGTTGGATTTATATTATTAGCTCTTTTAATCGCTCTTTCTGTTGATACTCTTTGCAATCTTTCTACCTCCATTTTATAAGGATAACAATGCTTCATTTGTTCTAATGAATAATAAACTATCGAAGCCCTGTAAGGGTCTTCTTTTGTTTGAAATATAGGCATAACTCCATGGATTTCTTTTTGCCCATCAAAGATTGCTAAATACCCATCTTCTTGAGATAATGCAAAACCATATTCAGGAAAAACTAATTCTCCTCCAATTATTCCATCTTTTAAAATTAAAACATTAGATAAATTTTCTTTAAAGTTACCTGAATCCCTATGATATTTGATAGCGTGGTTTACGTTTATATTGCATGTTAAGAAAGGAGAATCTTTTTTAATTGCATAATCCTCAACTACGCTTTCCTTAATTACTTTTAAATCTCTTTCATATTGTTCAGGAAGATGTTTTTTATAGATATCTATAAGATCTGCCATGAAAGTAAACATTATGTTTGTGTTTTGCATTTCATTTTTTGTATGAGCTGAATATCTGCAAAAATCATTTCTTCTAGCGATTCTAGGTAATGATCCGAAAATGCTACTTTTAGTTGGTATGCCCCTAGTTCTAGAGCTTTTAGAAAGTTTGGTTGTTAATGATGCTTTTCTAATTGGCATTAATTTTTCGTTGTCTATTTTTATATATATCCCAACAGTTTTCCCATCCTTTGTAAAAATGCAATCTTCATTAATTAAAAGATTATAATGTTCTTTCTTTGGAGTTGTCTTTAATAACTCTTTGCAATCATTAATTTTTTTTAATTCAATTTTTTTCATCTTCAATTAATTTTAAAATATATTCTGAATAATCATTTAGGTTAGTTTCTTTTAATTTTTTGTTAAACCAATCAATTACTTTTGAATATGTTTCTGAATCATAAACTAAATACAATCTTTTTATTTCTGCATTCATAAAAGATTCTAACTCAAGATCAGGATTCATTCCTTTGTATTCATCATTATTGCTCAAGTTATCTTGAAATATTGGCAAACTTAATCCCCAATCTTGTATTGCAAATTTATTCCATTCATTAGCCAGAATATCCCAATCCCATTCTCCGAAGCCTACATTATCTTTTATTATGAATTCTTTCTTTTGATCCTCTGACCATCCCTCTGCAATATCTATCCAAACTTCCTTTAATCCAGCTTCTATTGATGCTTTTAATCTCATGTTTCCTCCAAGAACTATTAAATTTTCATCAACAATGATTGGTCTTTTCTCTAGCATTTCAGGAAAAGTTTTTATGCTTTTAACTAACTTTTTAAACTTATGATCCTTAATGTATCTAGGATTAACCGCATTAGGTTTTATTTTATTAATAGATAGCCTCTGTTTCATGTTTATTTATTTTTCTTTTTAATTTTTCTATTTCTCTTTTTAGATTGTTGTTTTCATTTTTAGCAGCTTCAAATCTTTTGCTCATTGGCGCTTTGCTATCTTGCATTTTTATTTCATTATAAATTGTTATGTAATCATTATTATACATATTAAAAGAAGGAAAAATTTTATTAATGCAATGTATTACTGTCGCATGATGAAAACCTAATGTTTTTGATATTTCCATAAGAGTTAAATCAGTGCAATCTCTACAAAGTTTAAAATATACTGCCCTTGCATGAACTAATTTTTTTGTTCTTTTCTTTTGATTCAGATTCAGCTCAAAGTTTCTCTGAACTAAATTTCTTATTTCATTACTATTCATCTATTATATTTTGTATTAATTCTAAAAATTCTATATATTCTATCGCTAATCTTATTCCTTCGCATTCTAAATATAATTCTTTATCTTCATAATCATACATGATTAATTTTAATTCATCTACATCATTGCCTTTTTCATAATCATATAAAGCTATATAATAGAATTGGTATATTATATCATTCTTTAATCCCTCCGTTTCGTACATATTCTATTTCTCTTTCAAGATAGTCTTTAGCTTTTAATAAATCCATTAATTCGTGATTCTTCTTGTCTGCTCTGCTTATGTACTTTATTATGTTTCCTCTATTGAAGTTTAAGTTGTAGTCTTTAACAAAGTCTATAACA
>WLWE01001428.1_pt1 | contig 17562 bp, 11 predicted proteins | sample 6718301 | NCBI WGS metagenome assembly WLWE01 (sample SAMN12718691, study PRJNA515312) | sponge metagenome | isolation source: marine sponge | host: Mycale hentscheli | place: New Zealand: South Island, Marlborough, Capsize Point | collected 2003-05-01 | reverse complement strand
TGTAGATTTGAGATGTTTCGATGCTCTCTTCCGTTCGAAGTGGTGGAAGTATTGTTGGTAGCCGTTTTGCGAGCATGGTTTTGCCACTACCAGGTGGACCAAGCATGGCGACGTTATGGCCACCCGCCGCTGCAATACTGAGAGCACGTTTAGCCGTTTCCTGCCCACGGACGTCAGAAAAGTCTACGGTGCATGTTTCGCCGGACTGAAAGTCTTCGACGCGTGGGGGGGTAGGCGTGATATCAATTTTGCCAGAAAAGAAATCAACAGCCTCACGAAGTGATGTGACGGGTATGACTTGTATTTTTTCTACGACGGCAGCCTCACTTGCACTTGCTGCTGGGACAACGATACCTTTGAGTTTATTTTCTTTTGCCGCACGGATTGCCATTGAGAGTGCACCACGTGCTGGCCTTGTTGAGCCTTCGAGAGATAACTCACCAACCACGGCGTAGTCGCGAAATCGTTTGGATGAAAATTGACAACTGCCAGCCAAGATTCCAAGGCTTATTGGCAGATCAAAAGTAGCCGCCTGTTTTGGAAGATCGGCAGGCGCCAGGTTGATAACAATTCGATCATTCGGTCGACTGAATCCACAGTTCACCATGGCTCGTCCTACTCGATGAGTGCTCTCGCGAACAGCTGCATCGGGTAGACCCACAAGGATGGTCGCCGGCAGCGCCCCGCCGGAAACATCAACCTCCACATCGACGGGTATGGCATCGACACCAACCAATGAAAAAGTCTGTAAGCGAGCAAGCATCAGGGGGGAGTTCCTTCGAATGCGGTGTGGGGGAGAACAAGCGATGCCTTCGAGCAGGAAGGAGTATACATACGTACATGTATTTAGTGCAAGTAAATTGTTTGAGCAAGGGGCTGTTGTTTCCCGAGGCACTCAGAACTGCATGGACGGGGTAGGATGGTCTGGTTCGCTCGCTGGTGAGTGATGCGTGTGACGGAGAGAGGGGCATATAAGTTGAAAGATACACGGTTTCATTTTGGTAGAGGGTGGCGTTGCTCTCTGGTGATGCAAGCTGTCGTGCTCATCGTTATTGCATGTCATTCAGGGCGTGCTGATGAGGGGATGTGGCTTTTCAATGCGGTACCAGAAGAACGGCTGTCCCGTGATATCGGATTTGTGCCCTCGGGTGCGTGGCTGGATCACTTGCAACGATCCGCCGTTCGTTTTAACAGTGGTGGTTCCGGTGCTTTCGTCTCACCAGATGGTCTCGTCCTAACCAATCACCATGTTGCTGCCAGTAGTCTTCAGAAGTTATCAACACCCAAAAGAAATCTCGCGAGAGATGGCTATCTTGCGAGGTCGCACGAGGAAGAAATTCGCTGTCTTGATCTTGAACTCAACGTACTTCGTTCCATTGAAGACGTTACGGCACGTGTAGAAGAAGCTGTTGCGGGCACCGAAAGTTCGGCAGATGCACTGGCGGCACGACGAGCCGCACTTGCTGCAATTGAACAAGAGTCGCTTGTTGAAACGGGGCTGCGTAGTGATGTTGTTACCTTGTTCGGCGGTGGCCGCTATCACCTGTATAGATACAAACGATACACCGATGTTCGGCTGGTGTTTGCGCCTGAGAGACAGATCGCTTTTTTTGGCGGCGATGCAGACAACTTTGAATTCCCAAGGCACTGTCTCGATATCTGTTTTTTTCGGGTATATGAAAAAGGGAAGCCGCTTTCGAGCAGGTCGTTTCTTCCGTTCGCTGAAAATGATGTAAAACGAGATGATGCGGTCTTTGTTGCCGGCCATCCGGGGCATACTGATCGTGGCAAGACGATTGCAGAAATCCGTTCAATGCGTGGTCGAAGCCTTCCGTTTGTATTGGAATGGCTGAATAGACGAGAGGTGTTGTTGCAGTCCTATGCTGAAGAAGGGCACGTCGAGCAGCAGCGGTCCATGCAGGATTTGTTCTCAGTTCAGAACAGCCGAAAAGCCCGGGGCGGTTTGCTGTCGGCTCTTCTGCGGCCTGACATTTTCGAACGCCTTGAAAAAGCTGAGGACACGTTACGCAGAGAGTGGAAAGAGCAAGGGCAGGAAAGTCCATGGGAGAAAATCCAACGGGCACAGTTGGCGATTGATGCTGTTGCTGTTCGCTACAACCTGCTTGAAGGGGCAATGGGTTTTCGCAGTCGATTCTTTTCAAACGCGAGGACACTTCTTCGGCTGGCGACCGAGTCAGAGAAGCCCGATGGTGAGCGTCTTCGTGAATATCGTGAAGCGGCGCGGACGTCACTGAAACTTCGCCTCTTGTCAGATCAGCCGTTGTATGACGACTATGAAACGCTCGGGCTTGCCGATTCATTAACTTTTTTAGTGAAGCAACTCGGAATCGACGACCCTCTTGTGCAAGACGTTCTTAATGGACAATCGCCTGCAGACCGTGCAAGCGAGCTAGTCGCCGGCACAACCCTTGGGAAGCGGGGTGTTGGAAATGGCGAGCCGCTTCCAGATCGTCGGAAAGAGTTCTATGAAGGTGGCGTTGCAGCGATTGATTCAAGCGACGATACGATGCTCGCACTTGCGAAGCTGGTTGATGACGAATCTCGCCACCTTCGCGATATCGTTGAAGAGAATACAGAAATTAAAAAGCAGGCTCATGCTGAACTCACACGACTGAGGCTTCAAGCAGCTTCTGCACCATTTGCTCCCGATGCCACATTTACGCTGCGACTGGCGTACGGAAAGGTGCGGGGTGTTCCAGGGAGGGCGAGTGAGCCAAGACCATGGACAACAATCAGTGATCTTTTTTCTAAAGTGGATCAAGAAGAGGGGCGATCGCCGTTTGATCCGCCGGAATCGTGGCAGGCGGCTCGAGGTACCTTGACCGATTTCGACGTGTTGTCCACTCCACTGAACTTTCTTTCAACCGCGGACATCATTGGTGGAAATTCTGGTAGCCCGGTTGTGAATGTCGCGAGTGAACTTGTGGGTGTCATTTTTGACGGCAATCAGGATTCCCTGGTGCTGGATATTGCCTATGACAGTGATCGGGCCCGAGCGATTTCGGTCTCTGTCGGTGCTCTTATGAAATCACTTGAGCATGTCTATAACGCCGAGGAGTTAGTAGCTGAATTGCAGAAGGCGAGGCAGATTGGCAGCGTCACTTGGACGCCACTCTTTGACGGACACAAACTCGGCAACTGGCGATCAAGTGAATTTGGTACCGATGGTCCGCTCGAAGTGATTAATGGAGAAATCTCGATAGGCATGGGGGACCCGCTCAGCGGAATTACCTGGCACGGTGAGTTCCCAAGAGACAACTATGAGTTGTCTCTTGAGGCAAAGAGAGTTGAGGGGTTTGATTTCTTTTGTGGCCTTACATTTCCTGTTGGGGAGGACAGTTGCAGTTTTATTCTTGGGGGATGGGGTGGTGGTTTGGTGGGACTATCGTCTATTGACGGGCTCGATGCGTCAGAAAACGACACCAATCAATATATGGAATTGACCGATAATCGTTGGTATGTGATCACAGTGCGTGTGGAACCAGATTCAATAACTTGTCTGCTTGATGGGAAAGAACTTATCGAACAAGAGCGGGCTGGACGAGAAATTTCTATTCGTCCTGAGATGTTTATGTGCAAGCCTCTTGGTGTTGCGACGTATGCGACGACCGCCCGGTTACGAAACCTACGGTATCGGCTCCTGAGTGAAGGAGTGGAGTCTCAGGGAAAGAAAGATGTCGTACCGTGATAAAAAAAGAGGAAAGATTGCAGCAGAGGCAGCACGGCGTCTCGCGCGGGGTGGGGATATTCGTCGGGCTCGAATTGGGGCAGCACGAAGAGTTTCGCGTGAGTGGGTGCCTGATGACGAGTTGCCTTCATCGGGAGATATAACAAACGAACTTTCTCGGCAGCGGCTTCTTGATGACGATGATCGTTCGGCTGGTCTCGCAGCACTAGTTGGTGATCGGTTTGACAAAATTGCTGCACTTGTGCGGCCTCTTTCAGCCATACGAATCGATTCATCATGTCATCATGTTGCCACGCTTCTTGATGAAACCCTTTTATCATTTGCCTACGTGATGCAGAGACGACCGTTTGATGAGGAGTTACTTACTGCTGTGCTTCTTGTTGAAGCTGGCCGAGTGATTGATCGGCAAAAAGCGGTTCAGTCAATAAAGGAGGCGGCAGAAGGGTTAGTGACACCACGGACGGGCTGGTTTATTGAAATGCGGGACAGTGCAATCTCTTATTCCGACGGGACGCTTGGGCGCAGGGCACGCCATCGTCTTGTGGCTCACGAAGATTTTGATGATGTCATGTTGCTTGCCGAAGCAGATCGAGCACAAAAAGAAGAAACGCAGTGCGTGTTATCTCTCGATAAGGCAATTGAGATTATTCGTTCCTTGAGTGCATTTTGTGAGGAATAAACAGACTTTGGCAGTGGAAGCAACTTACGAAGACGAAAGGGAGGGGCACCATGTCGAGAACTCTGGATCTGAGCGGGTATTCGCTCGAAGTAGACGGACGCGAGCTACGTATGCGGCCGAATGCAGATGGATACGCCGGCGGGTTCATGTGGGCATTCTTGATGGCGTTATTCCTTGGGGTTCAATGGTGGTCGTTTGGTGAGTCAAAAGATCCACGGCGGGTGGCCTTCGACAAACTTTCTGCCGAAGAGCAGACAGAGTTTCTGCGTGCAGGAAAGGAAGCAGAACATCGAGTGGAGTTGATACAGGGGCAGTTGAGTAAATTGCAGGTGAACTCAATGCTTGGCAAGAACGTGTCGTCAGTGAGGATGGAAAAGATCATAAAGCTCAACCAAGATCTGATGAAAGCGAAAAAGCAGACACGGGATTTTGTTGTTCCTGAACCGCCACCACCCCGTCCGATTTCTGCGATGGTCTATCGAACTTGTCAGGTTCTGTTTGTCATTTCAGCTCTATTGCCATTTGCCATTCTTCCTTTCATTCGTCCTAAAATTGTCTATCAAGGGCTTCCTGGTGAAGGTGTGTTCGTAGTGACACTCATTCCGTGGGTGTGGCAATATCGGCAAGGGGTAACGGGCTTCCACGCTATTACGCCAGCGGTGAAACGAGAAGTTCGGTTCTACGGCCGGGGGACTGATACGCAAGAAGCAGATATGGGCTTTATTTGGATGATTCGCCTTACAACGCAACCGGTAAGGTCGTTTGAATTGGGGGATCATGAATTTCGCATCATACTAAAGTTGATGCCAGATAAGGGAATGGTAACAGATCAGTTGCCCATGTATGTCCGAGACCCTCTTCGGTTCTTCGAGGGCGTCACGGGGTTACAGCATGATCGAATCCTTGTCGAAGACGTGATTGCAACAAATGCCCCTAACGCAGCCATGCGGAAAAGATTGGATGTCATTCATGTTCATTCCGCTTGATGGAACGCTGGTTACTTCTTTTTGTTCCGGGTCATGTCGGCCCAGCCAGCCTTCAGTTCATCAAGTGAAACTTTGTTGTCTTGATTCGTATCGAGTGCATGAAAACGCTTCTCGGCATTCTGAAGAAACGTTTCATTTCTTCCTTGCTTGAATTCCTCAAATGTTAAAAATCCATCCATGTCTGTATCTTTTTTTTCAAACATCTTCGTCGCTGTCCATTTCCTGGATTCATCCTTCTCAGCCGACTGTGCATGTGGGCTTAGAAGACAGAAGCCGATTACAGCAGGGAGACAAGCCGAGAAAAAAGAAAGGTGTGTCATAGTAAGGCTTCTTTTCTAAGTTAATTTTGGTGGAGGGACGAGCACTCCAGAGATACGGGAGGTTTTAGGAGTACAGTGTGTTTTTATTCCTCTGAACGTTTCTTTATTATTGTTTGTTGTGCATGCGTGGGCAAGGGCAGGAAGTCACTCTCATGGATCATCCATACTTCCAATGCTTTGCGCAGTGAGTCTTCTGTTTCAGCCGTGGACGTGTTGCCAGAAAGATTACGAAGTTCGAAGGGATCGTTCTGAAGATCATAGAGCTCAGTCATTGGGCGTGGCTTTTGGAAATAAAGCCGTTGATGAAGTGGCGAGAGTCGACCCGCAGTCTGGGCCTGCTGAATAGCTCTCCAAGCGTCTTTATCAGCCATATCGACTGGCGTGTAGCTGCGTTCCGGTAACGCATTGTAAATGTAGCGATACCGCGTTGATGTGATTGAACGTGAAAAATCAAGGCCGTCTGTTCGTGTGATTGGTCCGAAGTGCCAGCCACGTTCTGCGAAAACGTAACGGCGGTCGATTGGTTTCTTCCCGTTCAATTCACCGACAAAACTTTTGCCCGTCATCCCTCCTGCAGGTTTCATTCCACATGCTTCAAGAATCGTTGGACCCAAGTCCGTGCCGCAAACAAGAGCAGAGGATTTGGAATGTGGGGCCACATGACCGGGCCAACGAATCAATAGTGGTACATGTGTGCCGCGATCATGAAGCGTGCCCTTGCCGCGAAGCAGGGCCTCTCCGTTATCGCCCATGAAAAGAACGAGCGTGTTCTCTTCAATGCCCCGCTCGACAAGGAGTTGCATGATCTGCCCAAATCCTTGGTCCAATTCGCGAACTGACGCGAGATACCGGGCGTAATCAATCCTCACCTCAGGTAAATCAGGCCAGTCAGGTGGTAGTGCCAATTTAGCTGGATCAATTCCATCATAAGTAGCTGAAAATTTTCGATGTGGTTGGTTGAATCCAAAATAGAGAAAGAAGGGCTTGTTGTTGGGAACCGTATCGAGTGCGGCTTCAATCCGTTTGCTTACTTGATCGAGTCCACTACCTTTTGTTCGTGCACTGCGTACGAGGTGATCAAATCTTTTTTCGAGATTCTGCATGCCAGCATCCCGGAGGGCCGTGTCGATATGCTCAGCTTCCCGAATGCGACCATCTAAGTGGTGATGGCGGCCGTCCAGGCCGACCCAGTACCCACCTGCACGAAGCACATCCGTGAAAAATGGAACATCTGCTCGAGCTGGCTGCGCAAATCGCGTGACACCTAATCCTATAGGAGACCGGCAGGCGAAAATTGAAATACGTGATGGTGCACATTGTGGAGCAGTTGTGTAGGCCCGATCAAATCTCATTCCCTGCTCAGCAAACTTCTGAAGATTTGGTGTGATATCAAATTTTGTTGTGTTGGGATCGTCATAGCAACTGACATGCGGCACGCTGTGGTCATCAGATAAAATGAGTAGCACATTTGGGCGAGACAGTTCGGCAATGACAGGCGTACTGAAAGACCACGCAAAGGAAATAAACATCATTCCACGTAGTAACTGCAGCCACATGGAATAACACGTAAAGAGTTCTGTATGCATTCGGGTTTTCCAAACTGCGTTGAGTACGTGCATGGTGTGTTGCCGTCGTGTGTAGGGTGGCGGCATTTGCTACTTTTTCTTTTTTTCAGTCCGCTTTCGCTTCGGGCGGTTCGCATTCAAGCCGGCAGCAGGGTACGAGGAAATTGCTTCTTGAAGCATGGTGCGCGCAGAATCAGGAACGGCTGCAGGGTTGATCGCCGTGAGGGGTTCTTTTTCAAGCACATCGGTGGTTGTGTCGAAGAGGTCCCCGTTGTTGTAGAGCTTGAATCGCTTGTTCCGTGCAAAGCTGACTTCGTAATGACTGTACTTGTCATTGTATTTTGCAGATGATGGGCGGGGGAAATAGTAGCAGTAAATCCAGTCACGTGTGCGACCTTGTTTGCCTTCGCACTGCGGCCAGAAACTCCAGCCATCTCCGTCGTTAATGTGTTTTGCCGGGAGATGCGCTGCGTCTACTAGTGTTGGGAAAACATCAGAGAAACAGATGAGATCATGTATGACCCGGCCACCTTGAAGCTGACCAGGCCAGTTGACGATGAGTGGTACGTGCGTTCCATAGTCGTGCGTATAACCTTTGCCGCCTTGAATTGTCTGTCCATCGAGTTGAGAGGTCAATTGTGCATTCGTGCCATTGTCGCTTGTAAAGAGAATGAGGGTTTGTTCGCGAAGCCCTAATGACGTCAGCGTATCCTCCAGACGACCGACGTTTTTGTCGATGTACTGGACCATGTCGATAAAGTTTTTTTTACTATCGGTTGACTCCGGGTCATCGCTGTCCGGAGTGACGTCAAACGGATTGTGTGGGAGAATCATTGGGAAATAAACTAGAAACGGATTGGTTTGGTTTTTCGTTATAAAATCAATCAGAAAGTCAGTGGTAATGTCCGGGCCGTAACTTTCTTCAGGGAGATCAAGCAGTTTGCCATCCTGTACTAAGGAAGGATCCCAGTAGCGATTTCTGCCACCACCAGGAATATTCCACAAACAGTGCGCGTCAAAGCCCGCCTGCTCGGGAGTGATGCCACCCTTTCCTGTAAGTAACTGCCACTTGCCTGCTACAGCTGTCTGATAACCGTGCTCCTTGAAGTAATTTGCGAATGTGGGCTGGCCTTCTGGGTACACACCAAAGTCAAAATAATTAAATACATTCGACTTTCCGGACATCAGGTTGACTCGGCTCGGTGTACAGAGAGGCGTCGAGTGGCAATTCTCGAATCGAACTCCGTTTGCTGCGAGTGCATCAAGACGCGGCGTTGGGTACTCACGGCTTCCGTAAGAACCAAAGCACTCAAATCCTACGTCATCACAAAGAATCAGGATAATATTTGGCTTTTCGGCTGCGTGGAGTTGGTGCGTAACAAAGAAAACAAGAAGAGTCGAAAAGTAAAAGAACAGTTTCATGGAAGATCTGGCTGGGGAAGGTTTGTGCTGGTCACTTTGGGGCACTCAGAGCCCAAATTCTTTGAGCTGAATGGTTTGGAAGATAAGGTCAGCTCTGGACGACTCGTACAGGATTCCAAGCGTGCTGTCATCTACCATAACGAGTGAACTGTATGCACCACCATCCTCGTCAAGCAGGATCTGCTTGGCCCATGTTGCTCCGTCGTCGAGGCTCATCTGAACAGTCATGTTTTTTCTCTGCGTTTTGTGGTGAGGGTTAGAGAAAAATAACACACTTCGGTCATCACTCAGACGGTGGGAGATCAGGCTGCCCATGCACACAGGCTCAGGGAGGGCACCATGGTCAGAGTTGTGTACCGTCCAGTGAGTGCCAAGGTCAGAAGTCACACTGACCGCTCGGCCATTTGTTTCTGATTTGTCTTGACGATTTCGATTGTCTCGGCTGTTGAGCATAAGTGAGCCATCAGACAGTTCCACAACAGCAGACTCAGTCGTGTTTGATCGAGCTGGGCTGGATACCGTCCATGTTTTGCCATGATCTCCGCTCCACGTCAGGTTGGAAAATGGCGTGCCGGTGGCATCCCGACCCTGTGTGGGAATTACTAATATGCCATTGGCAAGTGTGATTCCGTTGCCGGGCGCTGGTGCAAAGAGAAACCACTCCGGATTTTTCAGGCGGCTAGTCCAGTTCTCAGGATTCGACCATGTTAGTCCGTCGTCCTGTGAGCGTACAAACATGAACTGTGATGAGAGCGCAGGATCGTGGCCGGGTTCGGATCCCTTTCCTACCCACTGATGTGTTCCAGGTTTTCCATGCGCCCATAATGCGCTCACCAAAATTTCACCTGTCGCTTTATCAATGAGAATATTTGGGTCTGAGCAACCGTTTTGATCCTGCGGCAAACCTCCGAACTTCCCCATATCCATGATCGGTCGGGGTGATTCCCAGGTTTTTCCACCGTCTGTAGAGCGAGATAAGCCTATATCGATATGTCCCTGGAGGTCACGGCGACTCTCGTAACGCATGTCATACACCGCGAGCAAGGTCCTGCTCTTCGTTTTGACAATCCCAGGAATACGAAACGTATGACAGCCAGAGTCACCCTGGCGATGAATGACAACATAGGAGCGGTCACTTGCTGTCGAGATGCCCGCTTGGGAACAGAAGACAAATCCCATGACCACAAGAAAATTCAAGGCGATGGTGTTGATGGCTTTACGCGTACCAGAATGTCTTCGAGTTGACATGATTTATGGCACCTGTTGATTTGTGTTTTCTAATTCGTTGATAGCTCTATTGGTGACACGAACAATGTACTTATTTGGTTGGTTTAGCAACGCCTGCTTCAAAGAGGGAAGTGCTGGACGGGCCTCGTCGTCCATTTCATCGAGAACAATTGCTGCAGCGAGCCGCCCCCATTGATGATCGCTTTTTAGCTCGGCCTCAAGGACCGGGAGTGCCTCTTCTGGAGAGCCAAGTTTGGCAACGGCCCTGGCCGCTGCAATGCGTACACTCGGTGAGGGGTCATCGAGGCATTGTGTGACACGTGTGAGCGTGCTTTTGGCTGCTTCACCAATATTTCCAATACCCGTCGCTGCCCAGTAACGGACGGAGGTGTCCTTGCTTTCAAGAGCATCAAAAAGCTTGGGAATGCTGGTGGGCCCATCGGATGCGGACGTGGCAATTTCGACAAGCGTTGCAAGACGACTCTCAACAGATGAGTCTCGAGAAGTGCCGTGCAATATTTCGAACCGCGAGCCAGCATCCTGCTCAAGAATTTCAATTTCGGCTTCCGGAATCAGCCCGATGTCGCCAATCTCGTTTTGCCACTCGGAGAGTGCGTGCCGCATTTCACCAAGCCTTTGAGAAAACGCCGGATCGCCTGCAAGGTTATTTATTTCAGATGGATCTGCGTGTGTGTCATAGAGTTCTTCAACCGGTTTCTCTTTGGCTGAAAATAATGCCATCACTGGATCGAGCTGACCGGAGGCTTCCTTCTTGCGAATTTCTTGCATTGTCGCACCCTTCTCGGGTGTATTCATGTATTGATAGTACGGCTTGAGTGGTTCGAAATTTCGTATGTACCGATACTGTGTATCTCGGACTGTTCGGATAATGTCATACCGTTCATCCATTCTGTCGCGTGCGCCGTAAACAAACTCTCTTGGCGGGCTGAGACGAAGCCCGAGGAATGCTCTTCCTTGCAAATAGGCAGGCGGGTCAATGCCTGCAATGTTGAGCACTGTGGGCGCAAAATCAACGGCGCTGATCAGTTGTTTGTCTGTTGCGAGAGATGGAGTGTCGAGTGACTTCTGAAATTTTTCAGGAACACGAATAATTAGCGGAATATGCGTTCCCGAGTCGTAGAGCCAACGTTTGGCCCGTGGAAGCCCAACGCCATGGTCAGACCAGAAAATAATAATCGTATTGTCGTATTCACCAGCGTCTTTGAGTTGCTGAATAAGATCACCTGCCCAAGCATCCATTGCAGTGATCAGTTCATAGTTGCGTTTCCAGTCTTCTCGGCTGATGGCGGTGTCTGGGTAGTAAGGAGGGAGCGTCGTCAGCGCGTTGGGATCTTGACGCTGAGCAGGTGCTAAATTTTTGGTGACAGTTTCATATTTTTCACCAGATGCAATTCCGCTTTCATGGCACCCTGTGAAATTGAATACAGCAAAAAAAGGCTGTGACTTCTGAGGCCGATTCTTCCAGTGCCCCTTTGCTCCAGATACGTCCCAGATCTCTTTTTTTTCTGGTTTTGAAAATTGATAATCGGTCTTGCTGTTATTTGTGCAGTAATACCCAGCCTCTCGAAGATACATAGGAAACGGTTTGAGCCATGTTGGAAGTGTCGCGTTACACCGCATGTGATGTGTGCCGATGCTATTTTGGTACATCCCGGTAATGATTGCCGAGCGACACGGCGCGCAAACCCCAGCGGTTGTAAACGCATTGATGTAGCGCGTGCCTTCGTCGGCGAGTCGATCAAGATTGGGTGTAATGGCGTGTGGGTCGTCATAGCTGCCAAGATGCGGGCTGATGTCTTCGCATGAAATCCACAGAATATTTGGTTGTTGAGCCTTCGCAGCTAATGAAAGCAGGCATGGCACAATGGCAAGCAGAGTGATGAATGGACGCAACATGAAAGCGGCTTTCTTTGGTGAGTTCTGGTGGCTTTATGAAAACCCTGTTTTTAATTTTTAGGTGTGGTCAGACGGCGGGTGCAGAACTTCTTGCTTGTTCGATTGTTGTTATGGCAAGAGGTGCTGTTCCGGTTTCCGATAAAGAAAGGCATCTGACGTAAGTAGAGACGTGAGAAGAGCCTTCATGCTGCCCCCACTCTGCTTGTATGCCGTGTGCGCATTTTGAAGAACGATGCGGTCGTGCAGCGTTTCGTTCCTACCCATCCAGAATCGAAATGCATGACGTACGAACACTTGCTCAGCGCGTTCGCTTGTGGCGAGTCGTTGGATGAGTTCGAGTGCATCCTCGACTGGGCCATCGAGATTTTCATCACCAGAATTGATGATTTCACCGGTTGTATCCACTGGTCGATCAAGTTCTGATATTCGGAAGAGTCCTGCATGGTTATACATTTCGAACGGAAGGCCAAGCGGGTCCATCTTCTGGTGACATGTCCAGCAATAGTCTTGCTTTGTCACTTCCATTCTCTCACGCAAGGTTTTCGTAGGTTCATCTGGCAGCACGGCATCAACGGTGATGGGCACATCAGGAAGACCGCCGCCGAGAAGTCGCTCCTGAATCCACCGTCCACGCCGTATCGCATGATTGTCCATGGCATCTGAATGAGAAACGAGCCAACTCGGGTGTGTGAGGATTCCGAGTCGCTGGCCCTCAGGTGCCTTAGTTAGAATTCGCTTTGGACTAAGTGATCCGGCACCAAAGCTACGATGGCTGACTCGTGCGAAAATGTCAGTCCCTTCGAAGGGTGCCTCCTCTACATACACGTTAATTGTCGGGGCTTGTCTCCGGTTTTTCTTTTTCGGCGGCTCTTTACCAGGGTTGGCTGCTATCCACGCGTTTCGCTTTATTTCTTCTTGAAGCTTTTGTTCCTCAGCAGCTTTCTTTACCTCTTTTTGTAGGGCTACTCTGGCACCCTTGGTTCGGGGTTGTCCAAAGTACTCACTGTCATTGTTAGTGACAATTACTTTTTGTGTGGTCAGTAGTTGTCGCAGGACGTCACGGTCCTCCTCGAGAATCAACTCAATGAGTCGGTCGGTGCTTGCTGAGGCCTCGAACATTGAACGATAGTGACGTGCTCTGGTCTTTCCTCGGATACCCGTTGTTTCGAGAGACCGGGTGTCCTTGCAGATGTATCCTCCTTGGTCGTAGTCAAAGTACTCTCTGAAAAATTGGAGGATCCGTGGTTTTCGGATGTTGTCATCTGCAAGCATTCGTTGCACTTCACGTTCGACATCTCCTTGAGTCCGCATGGTGCCCTTGAGGACACTTTTCTTGAGAGCCTCATCTGGCTTGATGTATTGAAGTGCATGATTTACGGCCAGTCCGAGTTCCCAGTCTTGAAGCATGATCCGTCCGAATGCGTCAGGTGTTCCATATTCAACAAGTTCAGGACGAAAGAGAGCATCACGGTCAAGAAAAATGGCCGAGAGACCAAGAACTGCACCGTCCTTTTGACCCAGTTTGTGAATCGATTCTTTGACAATCGACACATAGCGATCAGATTCAGATGGCTGTGGTGGCCGAAACGTAAGTGCTTCAAACAGATAGTTGACGGCCTCTCGTAGGCAGTCGTCTGTTGCAGAAGTTGTGTCTATCGCTGCAATGACAGGTGTTAATGGTCGTACAGTCTTTGTGCTGTAGACGAGGCTTGATGGCAAGCCTCGATTGTCACCGGGCACATACTTTTCGAAGTAGGCTGCTGGATCATCGGTGATCTGTTGAGGTGCAGCGATGCTCAGAGGTCCATAAGCCATATATCGCAAGATGTCATTCGCCGTACTAAGGATTTGCGTTGCTTCTGCACTGTTTACAGAGTACAGATCAGGATAATTTTCAAAGCCATGTTCCCGTGCTGATGACAACACAGAAGGTATGCTTTTGACAGCTGTCGCGTAGGCAACCGTGCCGCCTTGCCATTGAATGATTCGGTCTGTGCCAAAGTAAAGCTTCAGTTCACCACCATGGTTGGTTGGCACTTCATCGCCATGTGTCCGAAGGCCTGGCTTGTTCGGATCGTAAGGGGGTTCGGTATTGATCAGTTCATTAAGCCGAGTGATATGTTCCTGAGGAGTCACTCGCCAGAGTCGTGCTGGTGAAAATGTTGGTTCGATTTCGATATCGTCAGGGAGTGTGCCAAATAAGAGATCATGGGGAACAAAGTTTCCTTTTGTTGGGTCACGATGAGCCCGGAAGCCACCGCTATCCGTCATGGTCGCGTCGAGGTTGTGCACAACCCAGTCCCTGAATCGAAGGCGGTCTGATACTGGTGGTTGCTCGGCCTCTTCAGGTGGCATTTCCTGAAGTGAAACCTGTGCCCAGATAGACCTCCACGTTGTTACATTTGCTTCATTCGTGGCACCAAGAGTATCGAGTGACAGGCCGGCCTCAGGTTCACTGCCACTGTGGCAATCCAGGCAATACTGATTCAAAAACGGCTTGGCGGATGACTCAAAGTTCCCCGGCACCGCAGCGCCAGGAATATGCCGTTCGGCTGCAGAGCATGGTGTGAGGATGATCACGCAAAGTGGCGTAGTCACGAGACAGATGACATATCGCAACCGATTCCTGCCGAATAGCAAATTGGTCATTTTTGCATTTCGGTTTGTCATGCCAGGATATCCCCAAGAACACCGCTGCCTGAATCAAAGGTCTTGGCGAGGCCGTCGGACATATTGAAGCGTTCGCACTGGCCACCTGCCGTTTGTAAAAGCGTTGTATAGAGCGAGTTAATAGGTCGCTTTCCCTCAATCTGTGTAAAGCAGCCAGTCTTGAAAGCACCATCAAAATTGCCAAGCAGCATCACGGGCCAGTTGGCGCCACTTGTATGTTGTTTGTCAGCATTGTTGCTGGTGTAGACAATGAGCGTGTGGTCCATCATTGAGCCGCTCCCCTCTGGGATCGTGTCAAGCGTTTCCATGATTTTGACAAGCATCCGAGAATTGTATTGACGAATTTTGATCCAGATTGGATTGTCCGGTTGGTTCATGTGACCAAGGTTGTGTCCCTGTTCTTCGACGCCTAAACCTTTCCAGGCACCAAAGATTTCACCACGGCCGGATCCGATGGTCAGGGTGTTTGTAATTCCAGATGCCAGTGCTGAAATACCAAGGTTCAGCAGTCTGTCGTGCCAGTCGGTTTCGTGTTCCGGAGTTGTATATAGTTCGTCAACCTGAGGCGCAAAGGTACGAAGATGGTCTGACACATGTCCAAGTTTCTGCCGAAGGTTGTTTAAGTCTTGAAAACCGTTCACGAATTGTTGATAGCGTGTTTGTTCGGCTCGAGGCAGATTCATGCCACCTTGTGTTGCCTGATTTTGAATCTGATCCAGAAGGTATGAGCGTGCTTCAAACTCTCGGCGAATTGCACCGTCTGATATGCCGCCGAATAACAGTTGGTAGAGGTGGTTGGGGTTGGAGTACATGAATATTGGCTGATCCGGTCCGCTTGCAGAAAGAGTGGCAACGGTCGGCTTATTCTTCATATTCTCCAGCGAATCCATGCCGATGCAAAGATGGGGTAGAAGTGTTTCAGGCAACGTCTTACTGAGTTCATAATCAATCGTTGATCCGCGGGGTGCCACGCCGTCACCTCCACGATAACCACCGAGCGCACCAAAAAACGCACTATGTGATGGACTGGTGTGTCTCCCATGGAGACCGTTGATGATGTGCAGTCGTTCTTTGTATGGCTCCAATGGCTGGATTGGTTCCGGTAATGTGTGACCAGCAAGTGAGCAGTTTCCTGAAACCCCAGTTGGGATACAGGTCTTTGGATCAAAGCCCTGATTCTGCAAAAAGAAAATAATTCGCTTTGGGAGTCTCGATGCCCCTGTCAAGGAAGAATTGGCGAGTAACGGGAGTGGCGATCCGCCGAGCCCTAATGCCGTGCCAGCTCCTGCTGCAATGCCTTGGAGTATTGTTCGTCGATTCAGCATGAGTCAGTTTCCAAAGAGGTGTATGTCAGTGTTTCTCAGTTTGTTGAGAGGCGGAGGCAAGGTTCTATGTTTGAAATGAACATATCAATTTTTCACAGTTCGTTAGTCTTTGGAGGGAGCAATCGTGCTGTTGGTCTACAACGTTTTCTTTTTCTTTCTTTTCTTTTTCAATACGGCAGGGAAATACGGGGACTCTGTTCGGGCTGTACCAAGAAAGGTCTCAATTTTTTGAACCACCGTAGGGTTATCAGCTGCAATATTATGTTTTTCCTGGGGATCGTTTTTCAGGTCATACAGTTCAAGTGGTTCTTCAGTTCCAAAACGGATTGCTTTCCAGTCACCATAACGAACGGCTTGCTGGAAAGGAGAATGGATCTCCCAGTAATGGATGTCACGGGCTTTTTGGTTCTTACCCATCAACGTTGGTACGACCGAGATACCATCTAAATTCTGAGGGTTTTTGGCACCACCCAGTTCGCAAAGCGTTGGGAAAACATCACGCATATCCCAGACAAAAGTACTTTTTCTTCCTGCCGGAATATGGCCCGGCCAACGCACAGCCATGGCTGCGCGAATACCGCCTTCATACAGCATCCTCTTGGTTCCCCGAAGGCCACCAGCACTGTCTATTGCCTTTACGAATGGTGCATTTGGTCCGTTGTCAGACGTGTAAAAGATTATTGTGTTTTCGTCGAGGTGCAGTTCGCTCAGAGTATCAAGAATCTTGCCGACCATCTGGTCAGTTCGGGTAATCATGGCGGCGTAATGTTGAACCTGTGTGCTGCCGGGGATTCCTTCATACATTGCAAACGTAGGATCCATCTCTGGAATGATGTAGGCGCCGTGTGGTGGCGTCACTGCCAAATAGAGAAAGAAAGGTTTGCTTTTGTTTTGACGGATTAATTCAAGAGCTTTCCGTTCCTGTTCGTAGGGAATGTAGGTTCCTTTTTTCTTGTTTTGATTTCCCGGAACCGATACCATTTTTCCACCATCCCAAATCTCATCTGGGAAGTGATCATGGGCATGCACCTGATCCAGATATCCGTACCAGTAATCAAATCCTTGTTTCTCTGGAACTCCTGCTGATCCAGGATTGCCCAGACCCCATTTGCCAACACCAGCCGTGAAATATCCGGCGCTGTGAAGTGCTTCTGCTACTGTCACATCACTGTCTTCAAGGAACACAAGTGGTCGACCATTTTTCTCACTGAGCTCCTTTGTGAGCGCCTTTGCTGTATTGTCTCGGCGTCGACAATGTCCAGTATGAAGGCCCGTCATCAACACACATCGTGTGGGTGCGCAGACAGCAGATCCCGAATAGTGATTTGTGAAGGTCATGCCCTCAGCACACAAGCGATCAAAATTCGGTGTTTTCACATAGGGCGATCCGAAAGCACCAAAGTCACCGTATCCAGCATCATCGAGCATGAGGTAGATAATGTTGGGCTGTTGCCGGTCTGCATGTGCAGCGCATGCATTGAAGGCAAGGGCAAGAACTCCAATGAGAAGAACACCAGTGAGAGACCGGCCCCTTGATTGACTCATCCCAGAGCACCTTTGTTTATGTGCCCGATGTTTGGGCACTGGTATGTTTGAAATTCCCCGAACGCCAGCGTTAACTAATGCTATGTAGTGTGAGTAGCATCATTACAGTATTCAAGAAGAAAAAATACTGTTCTTTTGCTCTATGTTTTGTGTCCTGGTTGTGGGCGGATGAAATGTAACTTGATTTGGTCTTCAAT